>Ga0163144_10004330_pt1 | contig 32005 bp, 30 predicted proteins | sample OliLak19BULKMAT1_FD_123175 | JGI IMG/M metagenome (GOLD analysis project Ga0163144, IMG submission 123175) | Freshwater microbial mat bacterial communities from Lake Vanda, McMurdo Dry Valleys, Antarctica - Oligotrophic Lake LV.19.BULKMAT1 | ecosystem: Environmental > Aquatic > Freshwater >... | reverse complement strand
CGATGCCTACTCTTTCTGGTCTTTGATCAATATATTTTCTTCCATCAGGTGGTAACCCATTTCTCTGCTTTTTGGGACCACCCTTCTTTTTGTTCCATTTCCAAAAGAGGTTGTATTCAAGACCTCTGCTTTCAATGAATTTGTATATGGCTTTAGCTGAGCAAGATATGTTCATTTCTCGTCTGAGATACCCACTGATTTGTTTTGGTGACCACCTGTATGGTTTAGATACCTTTTCCTTAACAAACACAATCAAGAACGAATCCTGAGACCTTCAAGCACTGACTCTTAGCTCGCCATCTACGAGCATGAGCTTTGTGCTTGGCTTTTTCTGCAATGTATATACCCTCGACAGAATTCTTTCGTATATCCCTACTGACAGTATTTGGACTACGTTTTAAAAACTCGGCAATTGTACGTATTTCTGTTCCAACACAGTACAGCTTTTCAATTACGAATCTCTCCTCAAAAGACAAGTGATGATATTTCATACGACAATTAAATTAATTTTGCTAATACATTAATTCTAACTGTCCTACTTCAAAGGTCGCTGGGGGTCGCCAAAGTCCGAACTGGTTAGTCAGAATGTTCAAAATGTTCTTGACACAGTCGACAAGGCGATAAGGCTAGTGATTGGCGACAAAAGTGTCTTCTCTCGTATTGATGTTATTGTATCGGCAGACAGCCGGTATGGTGACAGTGATTGTGGGGAGACATCTGATGCGCTTCGTCTGGAGCTTCACTCGAAGCCTCGAAAGAGCGTGTTCGTTTCTGAAGTGACGAATGGAGACATTTTTTGCGGACTACTCAATTACGGAGTTGCGCATCAAATGCGGGACAGGATTGACTATTCCATGATCCTCTCGATTGGGGTAGCCGACTATTTGACGAGCGAAAACATCGGGCCTATGTTAAAGGCCCTCGAGCAGGGAGCGCGTGTCACTGGCCTTGCGCTAAGCGAGCTTGCGCCATCGATTCTCGACGGGCGAATTGCTAATACTTTGGCGATTTGGGACACAGTAGCCCTTATGACGGTTGGCGCTTTTGATCTGCGCGCCGCAAAACCTCTCAAGGATGATCGGCTCGCGCAGTATGTACGGGGATGGTCTGAAGAGAAGGGTGAGGTGTTTTACAACTCAGCTGGGGTCGAGGAGATCATTCCTCTGGCGCGTCTTGTGAAGATTTTTGGTCCATGCATCGCTCCTGTTGCTCCGGTAACGGGTGCATGCTGGGTAGTTTCGGATGATCCGGATGTCCAGAAAAGAGAGAAGGCGAAACTCGGAACAAAGATGGAACGCCAGATGATGTGGGCGCTTTCAGAAGGGGTGGACTTCTCTTTTCTTAAAGGAGGGGTAATGCCTGAGTATCGAACAAAGTAGGTAAAATCATTGAGTCCCGGGCAACCAAAAGTTGCTCGGGGCTTTTTCTTTAAAAACAATAGATTTCCATGTATTTTTGTACTACTATGCTTATAAATATGAAAATCTTGGTGACTGGGGTTGCGGGAGCGATAGGGTCTCACTTAGCTGAGCGTTTGCTTGAGCTTGATCATGAAGTGATCGGGATTGATGCGCTGACTCCATATTATTCGACTCTTATAAAAAAAATGAACGCTCTGGATGTTGAGGCTAAGGGTGTGAAAATGTTTTATCAAAATCTTGCAGAGGATAATCTAAGTCGTGCATTAGAGGGGGTGGAAGTGATCTTTCATCTCGCTGCCCAGCCGGGAATTTCGGCCAGCACCCCTTTTGAGGATTACGTGGTTAATAATATAATTGCAACACATAGGCTTTTGGAAGCAGCTAAAAAATTGTCTAGCCTTAAGATGTTTTTGTATGCTTCTACTTCATCTATATATGGGGTTCGTGCAGGAGGAGACGAAGAGACAGAACCAAAACCCACTTCTCATTATGGAGTAACAAAACTTGCATCAGAGCAACTTGCCCTTTCGTACTACCGAGATGAAGGTTTACCCGTTTCCGTTCTACGTTTTTTTTCTGTATATGGCGAACGTGAGCGTCCAGATAAATTTTATTACAAATTAATTAAAGCTATTCATGACGATACTGAAGTACCATTTTTTGAAGGAAGTGAGTATCACAGGAGAAGCTATACATATGTGTCGGATATTATAGATGGTTGTATTTTAGTTTTGCATAATCTTGAAAAAGTTATTGGCGAAATATTTAATATTGGCGGGGATCAGGTCATTACAACCGCAGAAGGGATTAAAATTGTCGAAAAAATCATAGGGAAAAAAGCAAAGCTTAAAATGTTACCTCGACGCTCTGGAGATCAGTTTGAAACTGTAGCAAATATTGAAAAGATAAAAAAATTTTTGGGATATAATCCAAAAATCTCCTTTAGAGATGGCTTAGAAAGACAAGTTGATTGGTATGCAAAGAAGATACATAAAAAATTTTGATGCTTACACGGAATAAAAAAATTAATATTTCTATTGCCACAGCTCCGGATGGAGGGCCGCTTACATACAGCAGATTATTGCAGGAAAAACTTCCAGCTCATGGGTTTGAGGTGAAAATATTTAATTTTGGAAAGGTTCTTCACTTACCTAAAGGGATTAGTCATTTAGTGTTTTTTTTGAAAATTTTTAAAAATGCTTTCTGGACAGATATTTTTTATGCTCAAGATCCAGTTTCTACAGGGCTCCCAATGATGTTGGCCGCGAAGCTGAGTGGAAAAAAATTCTTTTTAAAAATTGTAGGCGATTATGCTTGGGAACAAGGAAGTCAGCGCTCAGGAGTTAAGGATCTCCTGGATTCATTCTCAGAAGAGTTTGAAAAGTATTCTTTTTTTGTACGTTTTCTTAAGAGAGTCCAACGTTCTGTTGCGTTAAGTGCTGATATTGTGATCGTCCCGAGTGAGTATTTGAAAGTTATTGTGAGCAATTGGGGGATTCCAAAGGAAAAAATTACCCTTGTATACAATGCTTTTGATGAACCACATGTGTACGGAACGAAAGAAGAAATTCAAAAAGAACTTGGAATGAGTGGGAAAATAATTGTCTCTCCGGGAAGACTTGTACCTTGGAAAGGCTTTGATACGGTGATTATGTGCATGCCAAAAATCCTAGAAAAGCATCCAGATACAATGTTGTATGTAATTGGAGAGGGTCCAGATAAAATGTATTTACTGGATAAAATCAAAGAGTGTAAAGTTGAAGAAAATGTCGTCTTGGCAGGTCATGTCGCGCACTCTGATATGCTGCGGCATTTAAAAGCAGCCGATCTGTTTGTCTTAAATACTTCTTATGAAGGTTTTTCACATTTAATTTTGGAAGCTATGGCAGTAGAAGTGCCAATTATCACAACTCCTGTGGGAGGAAATATTGAGGTGATTGAGGATCAGGTAAATGGGCTACTCGTCCCATACAATGAGAGAACTCTCCTGCAAGGGGCGATTCTTTCCCTTCTCGAAAATAGAGAAATGGCGCACGCGCTTGCAAAAAAAAGCAGAGAAAAAATTAATCAATTCTCCGAGAGTAAAATGCTGAATGAGATTGCGCATCTCTTTGGTAAATAATTTCTATTATGCGAGTAATTATGATTTCTACGGATCGGAAGATATTTGAAGCAGGCTCACCGGTCGCGAAGCGAATGATCGAGTATGGTGAGGTGTTTGGTGAGCTTCACATAGTCATTTTCTCACTAGAGCAGCAGGGCTTTGCTAGGACTCAGTTATCAAAAAATGTTTTTGCGTATCCAACCAACTCTTATGGCAAATTCTTTTATATTCGAGATGCGGTTAGGATAGGAAAAAAAATTGCCGATACAATTTATTTCGGAGAAACGGCGCTTTCTACCCAAGACCCTTTTGAGACAGGCATAGTGGGGTTTCTTTTAAAACACAAAACAAGACTTCCACTACAAGTTCAAATTCATACGGATTTTTACTCAAAACAATTTTATGATGGCTCCCTGTTAAATTGGCTTCGTTTTGAAATCTCACGCTTTATTATTCCTCGATCCGATGGTATTCGTGTTGTACGGGAGAAAATAGCCCAAGATTTAATAAAGCATTTTAAAATTAAGAAAGAAAGAATTACTACTCTTCCTATTTTTTTGGATATACAAAAAATTCGCGATTACCCAATTACAGTTAATCTAAAACAAAAGTATCCACAACTAGAAAAAATTATTCTTATTGCTTCTCGATTGAATCGGGAGAAAAGAGTTGACCTAGCGCTAAAGGCGTTTGCTCAGATTGAGAAGAAATTTTTGCGTGTCGGGGTCGTAATAGTAGGCAGTGGCCCTGAGAAGGGAAAGCTAGAAACAATGGTACGCAGCTTAGGGTTAACTGGGCGAGTTTTTTTTGAAGAATGGCAACAAGATATTTTTTCATACTACAAGACTGCAACTGTCTTTCTCCACACCTCAGAGTTTGAAGGCTTTGGCATGACCTTGGTGGAGGCAGCTGCTTCAGGCTGTCCTATAATATCTACTAACGTAGGCATTGCTCAGGATGTTTTAAATGATGGGACAAGTGCTCTTATCTGCCCTGTTGGAGATAAGTCCTGCCTCGCAAACAAGCTCATTACGTTTTTTGAGAATCCCCTAGTGGAAAGAACTTTAAAACAAGAAGCACAGAAAGATATTGAGCGATTGGTTATTCAAAAAGAAACATACCTTTCCCTTTACAAAAACTCTCTTGAGGTAATCCTTCAGAAACAATGAGACTTTTAATTATTACACAAAAAGTTGACAAGGATGATTCGGTCTTGGGTTTTTTCCATGATTGGATTGAGCATATCGCCAAACATACAAAACATGTTTCGGTCATTGCCCTCGCAAAAGGAAAATATGACCTGCCGGGGAACGTAGAAGTCGTCTCTCTTGGGAAGGAAAATGGTTCTAATAAGTTTACACAAGCGATACGTTTTTATTTTTTTGCTTTTAAATTTTTGCTTCGCGTGGATGGGGTTTTTGTCCATATGGCTCCGGAATATGTTAGGGCGCTCTACCCCCTAAACCTTTTTTTCAGGAAGCCTCTCATTATGTGGTATGCCCATATTCATGTAAGCAAAACCGCACGATGGGCGATTGGTAAGGCAAATAAAATCCTCACTCCTTCCAAAGAAAGTTTTGAACTTGATTCAAATAAGGTAATACCAACCGGGCACGGTATTGATACAAATCGTTTTTCCCCCTTTGGCACTTCTTCCATGAATCCACCGCTTATTTTGACAATGTCGCGAATTTCTCGAGTTAAACGAATCCATATCGCGATAGAGGCCCTAAGAATCTTGCGTGATAATCATCCCAATCTTCCATTTCAGGCCCTAATTACTGGACGATTGGCACGTCCTGAAGATGGAGAATATCTTGACGAATTAAAAACATTGATAAAAAAATATGGCCTTGAGTCTCAAATATCATGGTACAAGGACATTACAGACACAGAAATGCCAAAGTTATATAACAAGGCGAGTGTTTTCGTTCGGCCACAAGGGGGTGGAGGTTTTGGAAAGGCAGAACTTGCAGCTATGGCGTGTGGCATTCCCTCAGTGGTCTGTACGCTGGTTTATATAAAAGATCTGGGTAAATGGGGGAACGAACTCTATTTTGAAGAGGACAATGCTAGTATGTGCGCAGAGAAAATAGCAAAAGTTCTAGGCTGGAGTGAAGCAGACAGGAAATCGTATGCCGACCTTGCTCGCGGGATTGTGGTGAAGAATCACAACATAGAAAACCTTGCTAAGAGGATTGTTGCTGAATTTGATACGTTACTTAACTCACCGGATAGTGGTTTAGATAAATAAGGATCTCGCCGTCGCGGGAGGCTATATTTTACTCAACCCTTCATGATTTTTAAATTAAAAATCTACTTGTCCCGTATGAAATTTCAACGAAGCAAAGATCAAAACTAAAGTAGACAAAGATAGGAAAATCAGTAGGATGAGCAAGCAATTAACTATATAAAAATTTTCGTACTGGGATGAAAAAAATTTGTTATTTTGGAATATACGACCCACAACACTGGCGAACAAGAATTGTTTCCAGCGGATTCAGGCGTCTTGGTTACGAGGTTATTGAATGTCGGGTTAATCCGCGCGAGATTAAGGGTCTAGAAAAATATATTGAGCTGTATAAAAAATATAAAAATCTAAAAACAGAATTTGATTACGTGGTCGTGGGATTTCCTGGGTACCTAGCAGTATTTGTGGCTCGCATAGTTGCCTCTTGCCCCATAATATTTGATGCTTACATTTCTTTTTTTGATGGTATACGTGATCGGCGTGATTACTCTCTCTACCATCCAATGATGTGGTATGCGTGGCTTATTGATTTTTTTGACGGTGTCTTTGCAGATGTTGTATTAACTATTAATTATGCATATAAGGATTTTTTTGTTCGCAAACTTAGGGTGAAGGAATCAAAAGTGGAGGTGCTTCATAAGGGCGCCGACGAGACAGTTTTTTTTCCAAGGCAAAAAAACGTATCTTTGAGAGATAAATATATTATCGGTTGGTGGGGGAGCTTCATCCCTCTTCATGGCGTTCCTGTCATTATTAACGCTGCGAATCATCTCCGTGACAGAAAAGACATTGAATTTCATGTTATAGGTGGCGGGCAACTTAAGAATGAGATTGAACGTCAAATTGCGAAAAAAAATCTTTCAAATGTGAAACTTATATCTTTTATACCTCGTGACCAACTTATAGAAAAAATATCTGAATTTGACATAGCACTCGGTATTTTTGGCTCGTCAGCTAAATCAGGGAGGTGTGTCACAAATAAAGTCTATGAAGCAATGGCGATGGGTAAGCCCATAATTACGCAGGATTCCTCGGCGAACAGAGAAATCTTTACGCATAAATCAAATGCTTACCTTGTTCCAGCAGGGGACCCAAAAGCACTTGCAGATGCAATACTTGAATTGATAGCAAATGAGGAGCTAAGAGCATCTATTGCAGAAAACTCTCTCGAACTCTTTAAGAGGAGATTTATTTCAGAAAAGATAGAAGATGAATTGTCGGATATAATTAAGCGACATGAAACAAGATAACCGGCCAGTTAAAGCTAGTTTTGGTGTCAAAACATTCTTTGTAAGACTCGGTCGCTTTTTTCGGGCGCGATACGCTCCACGTGGCGCAAGACAGTCATTTTCTGGATCAGGAGAAGATATAATTATTAGTGACATCCTTACTTCTCTTAAGGTTAAAAATATTTTGTATGTAGATGTTGGAGCCCATCATCCAGTCTTTGGTAATAATACATACCTTTTTTATAGAAGTGGAGAGCAAGGGGTTCTCGTTGAGCCAAACCCAACGCTTTGCAAAATTATTCTAAAAAAACGTCCGCGGGATATTTGTTTGAGTGTCGGGGTTGGAAAAGAAAATGGAGAAGGTGTTTTTTTTACATTTTCACACAATACTCGGAATACGTTTTCTTTGGACGAAGCGAGGGCATGGGAAGAGCAATCTGGAGAAAAAGCTAAAGAGGAAAAAAGAAAAATCTTTTCCCTTGATTATATAATTGATACTTATTGTAGTCGTACTCCCGATATCGTTTCTATTGATACTGAAGGGTATGATTTTGAAATTCTCTCAGGGTATAGTTGGAAAAAAAGACCGAAAATTTTTTGTATTGAAGTGGTTGCTTCTTCTGGTGTGCAAGATTTAAATAATGGTGAAGAAAATATTTATTCACTTATGAAAAAAAATGGATATACACTCACCGCGCAAACTCCCATCAATGTCATTTTTGTTGACACAATGAATTAGAAAAATAAAAAATGTCACGTACACCCTGGGAGCAGTTTTTTATTGAAAAAATAAAGAAGATTTTTACAGAAAAAAATCAGTTATTGATATTGGTGGGGGCCTCCGAATCCTTAAGGAAAAAAACAATCGTTATGACCCAAGCAGGGAATGGATTAGGGACTATTTGAAAAACGTGGACTATAAAATTTTGGATCAAGTGGGTGATTATTGCCCAGATATTGTCGGAGACATTCATAACCTTCCATTTCTTGATAACTCGCAAGAGGCAATCATATGTATTGCCGTATTGGAGCATGTTGAGAACCCTATTAAAGCTATGGAAGAAATGTACCGTACGCTTAAGCCTGGGGTTATTGCTTTGTATATGTTCCTTTCTTGTATTATTATCACGCAGAAAGTGGGTATTACGGAGATTTTTGGAGATTTACGAAGGATACGATTGCACACCTTTCTAAGTCATTTACAAGCTTTGAAATATGTCCAGTGAGAGGTGCAATTGAAACTTGGATAAAACTAAGTCCTTTGGGGAGGCTCAAGTTTTTAGACCCACTTTGGTATTTTTTAGACAAAATATCTGGCAAAATAAAAAGTAATCAAGTGAGCGGGTATAATGTGTTTTTAGTTAAATAATGCATATGGAAAGAAAACTCATTTACATAGCCAACATTCGTCTCCCCACTGAAAAAGCCCATGGTGTTCAGATAATGGAGATGTGTTCAGCGTTTACGAGTGACAACATTGAGGTTGAGCTTATAGTTCCAAATCGAGAGAATAGCATCACTGACAACCCCTTTAGTTATCATGATATTTCTAGGGTTTTTTCTATTAGAAAATTATCCAGCATAAGTTTGCTTAATTTTGGAAAGTTGGGGTATACAATACTACTCTTTTCTTTTACTTTTAGCGTAGTCTGCTACTCTTTATTTAAAAAAAATACAATTTTTTATACTAGAGATGAGCTCATTGCGTTTTGTCTGAGCATTATTGGGAAATCAGTTGTTTGGGAAAGCCACACAGGACAAAAAAATTATATAGTCCGTAGCCTAATTTATTTTGGTGTTCCTGTTGTTGTAATCACAGAAGCACTCAAGAGACTTTACGTATCAATCGGGGCAAACGCTTCAAATGTTTTTGTCGCTCCAGATGGCGTCGACGTTGAACGATTTGGTATTTTAATTTCTCAAGATGAAGCAAGAAAAAGAATAGGATTACCGATTGGCGGTATCGTTATTTTGTATACTGGGCACTTATATGCATGGAAAGGGGCTGATACTCTTGCGCAGACTGCTGTGTATCTGCCTGAATTAGTACGCCTTGTGTTTGTTGGCGGTACAGATAAACATATAGCAGATTTTAGGAGTAGATATGACAACCATGGCATAATTCATATTATTGGGAACAGGCCTCATTACGAAATACCTCTGTATTTAAAGAGTGCAGATATCTTGATACTTCCTAATAGCGATAAAGAAGAAATTTCTAGATCATACACTTCCCCCATGAAGCTTTTTGAATACATGGCAAGTGGGGTTCCTATTATTGCATCTGATTTGCCCTCACTTCGCGAAATTGTAGATGAGTCATTAGTTTCCTTTTTTACCCCTGACGATCCAAATAGTCTAGCAAAAGTAATAATGCATACTCTTGATAACTATGAAATAGCAAAGGAGAAAGGAAAAAAAACGTTGGAACTTGCAGAAAACTACTCTTGGCATAAAAGAGCAAAGGATATCTTGGATTTTATTACCAAAATTGATTTACATAGGCATTTCTGACTCTCTGTGTATAATAAATGCCAATGAAAAAAATGTTGATTATTGGTGGCGCTGGCTTTATAGGCGTCAATACTGCCAGGTATTTTGCGTCAAGAAAGTGGCATGTGACTGTATTAGATGATCTGTCTCGAAAGGGTACAAAGAAAAATCTTGCTTGGCTGGAGAGAGACTATCCTAAAAATATTCGTTTTGTAAAAGCGGATATCGTGTCTGATCTATCCATTTTAGGCAGACAGGTTGGCCTCCACGAGGTAGTCATCCATCTAGCTGCTCAAGTAGCGGTTACTACGTCAATAAACCAACCTCGGAAAGATTTCTTAGTAAATGTTGTAGGAACTTTTAATGTTCTTGAAGCCGTTAGACTTTCAAAGAATAGACCAATTCTTCTTTATTCCTCAACCAATAAAGTATATGGATCACTACCGAATCTTCCTGTAGTTGCATATAAAACAAGATATGTATTCAAGGATAAAAACAAAAATAAGCATGGCATTGATGAAAATTCGCCAATTGATTTCCATTCACCGTATGGATGCAGTAAGGGTGCGGCAGATCATTATGTGGTTGATTATTCCAGGATATATGGTCTGAAAACCGTAGTATTTCGTCAATCGTGCATCTACGGAGAATATCAGTTTGGGGTAGAAGACCAAGGGTGGGTTGCGTGGTTTACCATCGCTTCTTTATTAAAAAAGAAACTGACTCTGTACGGGAATGGGAAACAAGTGAGAGACCTTCTTTATGTTGGTGATTTGGTGAGTTTGTATGAAAAAGCTATTCATAATATAGATAAAGTAAATGGTCAGGCATTTAATATCGGTGGAGGCCCCAAAAATACCCTCTCTTTGATTGAATTGATTGAGTCTTTGAGAAAAGATCATAAATTGGAGACTAGTGTTATTCACTTATCGGTTCGGGCAGGCGATCAGCCAATTTTCGTCGCAGACACTCGAAAGATTCTCAAAATTCTTGGTTGGTCACCACGAACAACTATTTCCGAGGGTCTTTCAAAATTAGTAGCATGGACAAGGGATCACCAAAAGGATGTAGAGGGACTTCAATGAAGATACTTGTAATTTCAAATACAACAGATGAACGGAGTGGTTGGGGACGGTATGCGACAAGTGTCGTAGAAGAAACAAGACGCAGGGGTATTGAATGTGTTGTCCTAAGTAACGTCGGTTCTGTAGCGCCGGACGGAAAGATTTTATCTGACGAGCATCCGTCTTTGCTCGAACCGTTTACTATCTCGAACGCAATTAAAAATATACTTTACATAAGAAAATTCCTTAAGGTTAAAGGAGGGGTGGATATAATTCATGCTTTCGATTGCTGGCCTTTCGCTGTATATGCGGCCATTGCAACGATTGGCAAGGGAGTTCCTATTTTTATTACGGGGATTGGAACATATTCTATTCCACCCCGCACGAGTGGTTCGAAATCAATACTAATGCAGTATGCGTATGCGCACGCGAAGGAAGTGTTTTGTATAAGTAACTATACGTTTGCGAGAGTTAGCAACTTCGTCTCAAAGAGCAATCTAAGCGTAGTGTTTTTAGGGGCGACATCCTTGCCAAACCTTAGTGATACTGAAGAAAATGTGCAAAGAAACAAGTTCCAAATACCTGAAGATGCCTTTCCAATTATATTTACTGTGGGGCAAATAAAGCATCGGAAAGGACAATTAGATACAATGAAAGCAGTCAGCATTTTGAAGAAAAAATATCCAAAAATTCTATACCTTCCGATTGGCTCAGCTTCTGATGTGGCGTATGTTAATTCAATACGTGAGTTTGTCAAAGCAAACCGGATTGAGGATTCTCTGATGATTGTAGATGACTGCAAAGATAATAAGGGTTTGGCTTTTTTCAATAAGATTGGTGACGTGTTTGCGATGAATTCAAATAATGAAGGAAATCATTTTGAAGGGTTTGGCTTGGTATTTCTTGAAGCGGCACAATTTGGGAAACCTGCCGTTGGAAGTAGCGGATGTGGCATTGAGGATGCAATTGTGGATGGGAGAACGGGATATCTCACCAAGCAGGGTGACTCAGTAGATATTGCAGATAAGCTTGATAAGCTTATCTCAGGGGATATGATGAATTTTGGAGAGAATGCGAGAAACAGAGCTAAAGAGTTTACATGGAAGAAGACCGTAGATAAGTATATTGCTTCATACACACAAAAATGAATTTAGAAATCCTATTAAGAACCATCTTGGCGTTTATCAAAACTAAACTTGGTGTGTATATAAGACCAAGGCGGTATGTACAGATTTTTTCAGAGATTGAAAGGGTCCAGCCAAGGAATATTATGGAAGTCGGGACGTGGAACGGAGTACGTGCAAAAAACATGATCCAGCATGCTTCGAAATTCTGTAAAACAGCAGAAATTCAGTACATCGGATTTGATCTGTTTAAAACCATGACTAAAGAGCTGTATGCCCATGAAATATCAAAAATGCCCCCGAGCAGAGAAGAAGTATTTGCGTATCTAGAGACTTCTGGCGCAAAGATTAATCTTTATGCAGGTTACACGCAAGACACCATGCGTATGGTGGGTTCTCTACCAAAGGTGGATTTTGTATTTATTGATGGCGGTCACGCAACAGATACTGTTCTGAACGACTGGAAGGGGGTGCAAAAAGTGATGCATGATAAAACGGTAGTCATATTTGATGATTATTGGCAAAATAGGAAGGATGGTCCAAAGGTTGTGATAGATACAATTGACAGAAACATCTTTAATGTAGAAATTCTTCCAAAAATTGACGTGTTTTTTAATCCCGATTTTGGACGACTTGTCATTTCACTTGTGAAAGTAACTTTAAAATAAAATACCCCGATGACCAAGACTCGGACCATCTTCATCACTGTTTTTCATAGTTTCATTACAAAAAATATTTTAAATACGGATGTTTTTTCTATTGTCACCGCAGATAAGAGCATTCAATTTATTTTACTTGTTCCAGATACAAAATATGATTTTTTTAAGGATACCTACTCAAAAGAAAATGTCGAAGTTGTGGCTGTGAAAAATGATGTGCTAACAAAAACAAGAACTGCCAAATTTTTCTCAATTTGGTCACATCTCCTCATAGACTCGCATTACTTGTGGTACAAAAGACGCGAACGCCTGGAAACTAACAAAACTGTTAGAGGTTTTTTGAAATACGGCTTTGAAATGACCATAACAAAGCTTATTTCTGGTAGGCATATTATGCACCCCCTTTTTAGAAAACTATTTTTAGAATTTGGAAGACAGTCAGAAATTAAGTTAATATTTGATAAATATTCTCCCGACTGTGTTTTTTCTACGGATGCGTTTGATGAGTCAGATGTTCTTTTTGCCGGTGAAGCAAAAAGAAGGGGAATAAAGCTCATAAGTATGGTTCGCTCTTGGGACAACTGTTTTAGCAAGGGTTTATTGCGTGTAATTCCTGACAAGCTAATTGTCAATAACGAGACTCTAAAAGAGGAGGCGGTGAGCTTTCATGATGTTTCTTCAGAAAATGTCGCAGTCTTAGGTTCCCCACAATATGATAATTTTACACGTGCAGTGCGAACCCCTCGCGAGCAATTTTTTAAACAAACAAATCTTGACCCAAACAAAAAACTAATCATTTTTGCTCCAGCCGGGGCTATCCTCTCTGATACTGATTGGCAAATTGCCACAGTGTTAAAAGAGGCGGTTGAATCAAACCAGTTTATTTTTCCCGTTCAATTTTTGGTACGTAACCATCCAAATCATCCAGCAGATCTAAGCGCGATTAAGGGACGGGCTGATATGGTTATTGAAAATCCCGGTAAAGTTTTTAACAAACAAAACCCAAAAGAAACAGAACTTACAAAAAATGATAGCAGGCATCTTGCAGACGAGCTTTATTACGCAGACACCGTTGTGTGGGTTGCCACAACCCTTGGTCTGGATTCCATCATCTTCAACAAACCGCAAATCGTCATCAACTTTGATGGCTGGGAGAAAAATTATTCGTATATACATAGCGTCAAGAGATACCACAGCGAAGATCACATGAAAAAAATGCTTAATTGCGGTGGTGTTACCGTTGCAAAAAGTAAACAAGAGCTTATTGACTCAATAAACCATTACCTTAAAGATCCATCTTGGAATCAAGAAGGGCGAGATAAGGTTAAGAAACAGCAATTCTATAAATTGGATGGCAAGGCGGGTAAGAGGATAGGAGAATTTATTTTGGCCAATGTATAACACCTTAACTATAAAATCCCTGCTCCTGTCTTCAAGGATGAATCTTTTTCCGCTTGGTTCAGAGGTACCTCTCTCCTTAGTTGTAAATTGTCCGGCCTGCACCGATCCGCTCATAGCAGTCTGCGCCCTTAGGTCGCCAAATCAAATCATGCGAATTGGTTTTTGTGAAAAATGTGGCTATTTCGGCTATATGGACAGACCAGACAAAGAATGGATGGTTAACTTCTACTCTTCCGAATGGGATAGAGGCTTCGTACGTTCAAAGGAGATTATGATCAAAGATGTCGAGTTGCCTGAGGGACGTATAAAGGGGAGCCGACGCGAAGCCTTTTTGGCTACGATTGAATTGGGAGTTGATAAAAGCAGATCAGTTTGCGATATTGGCAGCGGATATGGTCAAGTTATGAAGAATTTTGAAATAGCCGGGTTCACTAATGTGGTCGGGGTGGGAAATTCGTTGCATAGGGCGAAATTAGTTCAAGAAGTTTTCGATCTCCCGGTTGTCCATGGCGATTTCGGCAGTCGGGAAGTTGAGGAGGCGCTCAAAAAGTATGCTCCCTTCGGAATCATGTTTTGCCACCATGTTTTTGAACATGTTTATGATCCAGAAAAAGTGGTTGAGTCAATATCTAAATTGCAAAAAAATGGAGACTACGCAGTCTTTGCTATGCCAAATTCAGTAGGAGAACATATAAATTATGGCATGCTGTATCTGCTACATCTGCACTCCTTTAATAAAAAATCTTTAGAGAAATTATTTAACCGTTTTGGCTACGAACTCTGGGCCGATAAATCAAACAATGAGCTGAATATGACTCTAATATTTAAGAAAACTGAAAAGCCTCAAGAAAAAATTGTGGCCAATTATTCTCTTGATTCATTTTCAGAAAGAATTAAACTGGGCTTAGGTTTAGATCAATATACACATCCAGGTCTGTACACTCTAAGGTGGTGGCAAGAAGCTCAAGGGGGAGATTGGGCCAAGGCGGGGCCAATTTCTAAAATAAAATGGATTATTCTTCAGATTATTTCCTATATTAAGTCAAGACTATTGCAGAAAGTGACTGCCCACCATATAATATTAGTCCAGCCGGAGAAGAAGAATCTCGAATTTCCCAGCGAGATTTGGTTCGATAAAGAAATCTTACTTTTAACCAAATAAAATAATATGCTCAAGTATTACAATTGCTGAAGCAATTGCCGAGTTGAAGAGAACCAGGTTAACTTCACCTTACGGATTTAAATATGGTTTTGTACGGGGAACATTCAAAGAGGATGTTTACAAAGAATTAATCAGAACCTTTCCTGATGTATCGAAATTTAAACTGACGGACAAACCAGACTCAGGGGGAGGTAGGAAGCGTTTCTATGTAGGACAGAATTATTACAGTGGCAAGGAATGGGGATCACTTTACCACATGAGAAACTTGCCTGAGATTTGGAAAAATGTAATAAAGGAGTCTAGTTCCAAGGAACTGCTTGATCTTCTCTCTGATGCGACTGGAGTAAAATTTAACTCTCTCTGCAACTTCGGCTTTACTTATGGCAATGGAGGTTGTATGCAGGAGCCTCATATTGATGGCGCCGCAAGGCCGAATGATCCAAGCCCGATACACGCTACGGCAGCTTGTCTTTTGTACTTTAACGAGAAACCGGGCGGTGTGGTTGGTACAGCAGTTTATGATCTAGACAGGACTACGGTTCTTTTCCAAGTACCCGATCTCAGGAATAGTTTTTTTACTTCGAGCAGCATCCTAAATCATGGCATGGTTTCCCAACAGTTCCTGAGGGTCTTGATCGGCGCTTAGTCAGCCTTTCCTTCAGTCAGGAGAAGAACCCAATAACCGTAAGTGAGTCTCCTCTTTCACTGATCTCGCCACTGCGCATAAAGCGACACTATCTGCCTAAGATCAAAAACAAGCTGTCGCGTTAAAATTTTAAGAGATGCTTCGCTTTTGCTTCGCGCGGGGGTCACAGAAAATGACTTTGGCAAGAATTTGGGTGGAATATAAAATGAGGGTTCCTTCTTAAGGAAATAAGTTTTTAAAACATAAGATAATTTGTTTTAAATTGCTGATGGCAACATTAATCTTCACACGCTCAATATATGAAAATCATTGCAGTAATTCCAGCGAGGGGGGGATCAAAAAGTATTCCACTCAAAAGTATCAAAATGTTCGCGGGGAAGCCTCTTATTGGGTGGAGCATAGAAGGAGCATTAGGAAGTAAGAATCTTAGTAAGGTTGTTGTTTCAACTGATAGTGAGGAAATACAGAAAGTGGCTCTTGCGTACGGTGCTCTTTCTCCGTTTCTTCGCCCGCCAGAACTTGCGACCGATTCTATGGGTATTGAATCAGTATTAAAACACACCTATGAGTGGTATAGAGACAATGAAAACTTTGAAGCCGATGCTATAGTGCTTTTAATGCCCACATCTCCGACACGGCAAACATTCCATATTTATGAGGCAATAGAAATTTTTAAAAATACAGGGGCCGATTCTGTCGTTGCCGTAAATGAAACCCCAGCAAATCACACGCCATATTGGACTCTAACAAAAAATGATGACGGCAAGGTAACACTTTGGGGAGGAGTGCCATTAAAAAACATTCTTACTCGAAGACAAGATTTTCCACAAAAATGTTACGCGCGAAATGATTTGGTTTATGTGCTAAACCCCAAAAATCTCTACGAGGAAAAACCCAACCTTTATGGAGACAAAGTTAAGTTGTATGTCATCTCCGATTCAGCAAAATATGAAATGGACATCAACACTCCAGATGAGTGGGAAGCATCAGAAATTCGCTTTAAACATAGCTTTTTGAATACAAAATGAATTATCTTTTCATTTTTGATTGGCTCTCTCTTTTGGCTCTTTTTGCAGTGAGTATTGGAGTGTTAATGCAGTGGAGGAAAATTTATATAACCCGTTCTGTGCATGATATTGAAACAAAGGAAGTTTTTATACGCTTTTTCATTACACTTATCCTCCTTGTTAAGATTTTTCTGTTAAAGGATGTATACCTTATTATTGGTCAAACTGCTCTAGCCCTGTCGCTTACCGTTTATTTTTTAACACTTTTGCACCTGAAAAGAATATTAAAAAATTAGCTTATTTCGGCATCTACTAATTCACATAAAATGTGAAAAATTAGTTCATGTCCCTCTTGAATACGAGGGGTGCTGTTGCTTGGGACTTTTATTACAAAATCTGCCGTCCGCGCTAGTTGTCCTCCGCCTGCCCCCGTGAGGCCAATTGTAGTCACCCCAATTTTTTTTGCAGTTTTGATAACTTCTAAAATATTTTTAGAATTTCCACTTGTGCTGATAGCAATTAGTACATCCCTTGGCTTGGCGAGTGCTTCAAGTTGTCTAGAAAAAATATATTCAAAACCATAGTCATTTCCAATTGCTGTAATTGTTGAAGTGTCAACAGACAATGCGGACGCTCGAAGAGGCCTCCTTTCTTTTTCAAAGTGTCCACGCCATTCACCGGCTATATGTTGGCTATCAGCGGCTGACCCACCGTTTCCGCATATGAACAAATGCCCATCGTTTTTTATCATCTTTTGTAAAACCTCCGAAATTTTTAGTATTTCTGGGCTTGCCTCTTCCAGGCGCTCAATCACCCCCAGATGTTCACCAATAGATTTTTTTACTAGGTTTTCCATGTGAAGTATTGAAATGATATTACATTTTTTTACTTTTTTTACAAATAAATTATAAAAAAACGGGCAAACTATGAAAATAGTTTGCCCGCAGTACTACCTCATATTGAGGATTTTTTCGATTTGACTACTATCGGCGTAGTCCCGAGCTTCAAGGAAGGTGTCGAGCGGCATGTCTCCAAAATTCAGAGGTTCACCGTCTGTTCCATGAAGTACCTTGGTCGCATCATCAAGTTCGAGAATGTATGACCGGAGGGCCTCATCTGGCTCAGGATCACCTATTGGTCCAAATACAATTCCAAAGTGCTTGGAAAGGAGGGACTGAACTTTCGGATGCCGAAACATTTCTGTCCCGGGGTATGCCGTGGCAACGAACATTCTCTGGTTAATAGACGCAACTGCGTTTTCATATTCCGGCGTGCCGGAAGTGAGACTGCGGGTTGCCTCCTCAATTTGCCAGAGGATGAAGGCAGCGCTTGTCTTCAGGTGTTCGAGCGCCTCTCCTGGGTATGCCATGATCCAAGTGCAATTAGAATGAATCCCAACTTGGCGGGCCATAGTGATTCCGTCAACCATTGTCTTTGGGAAATCAAACCCATTGATTCTGACTTTTCCTCGCTTGAGGATGAAACCACCCTTGCCCATCTCGGTTAGAACATGCTCACTTGCACTTTCTGCGCCGAAACCGATGTAAATGCATCCCGATTCTGCCATCGGAATGAGCCGATCATCTGCTTCGTCGAGACGAGTGTGAGTTCCCCAGCGAAAGGGAAGTCCATCAAATGCTTTGGGCAGAGTTTTCATTCGCCGTGTGTCTACGGCGAAGTTGTCATCGGGGAAACCGATGAAATCAACCCCGTAGGTTTTGATGAGCCATTCGGCTTCAGCGCGAAGATTTTCCGCGGATCGAATTCCGTAATTGCGCTCACCCTGACCTCCACGAAAGCAGAACTTGCAAGCAAATGGGCAACCTCTACTACTTACAGTTGTAAGACTCCTTGTCATGGTGAATGGAGTGGCAGAGCTGTTTCTGGCGGCAAGACCCCAGACTGGTGTACCGATGTACCAATCGAGAACACGATTTCCGAGCACGTCTTCGTGAAGAAGATCCCATGCTGCGAAGGGGAGGTCATCAAGGTGATTTGGGCGGTCACCCTTATACATGAATACGGGCTTTCCGTTTAATTCCCCAAGATAACTTCCACTATCCGTCATGGAGGAAAACATCCCCCTGGATCCTTTTTCCTTCGCTTTCTTCACCTGGTTTGCAAGAAGAAGAATGACATCATCTCCTTCTGAATCTGCAATGGCATCGAGTTCTGGTATCCAAGAGAGAAGTGGGGTCTTAACTTCTGTAGCAAGACCTCCACCACTTACGATGAATGAATCAGGAACAAGACGCCGGCAGATCTTTCCTACCCACTCCTGCCAACGCAGGGTGGTGATCATTCCTGAAAAGGCAATGATGTCTGGCTCCCCGTGCTTGTTGAAATGCGCAATGAGGAGATTTTCCGCTTCTTGCAAAGAGAGATGCCGTCCGCTCGGTAGCCCACGTGCCTGTGCCTCTCTGTCCTTGAGGCGATAAGCATTGAGGTCTACGATGGTTGGCTCTGCTCCGTACATTCGCAGGCGTGCCGCCATAAGGCCTGGGCCTTGGGGTGGTGTATTCGGAGTGGCAGTTTCCCGCAGTGGCATGTTGATGAAGACAACCCTGAGTCCTCGAAGGGCATTCAGGGAAAGCTTCGCAACAAGCTCACTTGGATGTATTTTTCTTGCATGCCCTGCTGGTGCCTTTAACACGGCTGTGGTGGTCATTTGGCACATTCTCCAAATTGAAGTTGTGACCATTCTTGGTAGAGTGGTCGCTATAATGAACAGGTTCCAGTAATTTTATACCATGATCACTAATCATTGTAAATGTTAGTTTTTATCAGTATTGACATAAATGTTATTTTAATACACTGTTGTTCGTAGCAAGGTTCCTTATGAGCAAATCTCTCTTGGAGGTGTGTATATGCGGAGTCGTCACGGGCAAGACCATCAGGCTAATAAAGAAGTTGTAAAGAATCTTCAATGCATCATTTTTGATTTTGATGGCGTTATGACTAATAATCAGGCGCTTGAAGGTATGGGGATGAAGCCGAAATGGCGAAGTCACTACGACGGACAGGGAGTCTCTCTTCTTCGGGCAATAGGTATTCGGCTTTGCGTTATTACCAACGAGAGGGGCGCCTCAGCGCAGGCTGCAATTGAGCTTGTGGAAAGCTGGAATAATCTTCCGTCCTCTCGGCGACCTGAAAACCTTCTTGGTTGGGAACACGTAGCCCTCTTTACTAATCGAAGTGGAGAAAAAAAAGTTCTCGCAGCTGAAGAGTGGTTTGCGGCTTTGGGCCTGTCCTGGGAAGTGTGTGCGGTAATGGGGGATGATCTTGTAGACATTCCCATGCTTCAGCGAGCATGCTTCAGAGTGGCTCCAGTTTCTGCCGAGTGTGTCGTTCGAGATATTGCTCATTTTGTGAGTCATCGCCGAGCTGGGGCCGGTGCAGTGCGCGATTTTGCTAATTTTGTCCTCGAAGTACGAGGGATTACTCCATTGCTTCTTCCGCTACAATAGTGATGGACAAGGCGTTCGCGACAGCATGTTCGGACGCCTTTTTAGTACATGAAAATTTAAAAATGTTTGTGCTATAGTTCGTATTAACAAGTTATATGAAAAAAGAATTTGAGGATAAAAAAATATTTATTGCAGGATCCTCTGGAGGCATTGGTTTTAAAACGGCTGAATTATTTCTAGAAGAAGGCGCTTTTGTCATGCTCCACGGTAAAAATCCTAGTAAACTCCTTGAAAAGAGAAAAAAACTTGAATTATTGTTTTCAAAAAAAGTATCAGCCGTGGCATTCGACATTACTAGTGTAAAAGGAAGAAAAAAATTAGTCTCACAATATAAAAAAGAACATGGTAGCTCACTAGATACGCTTGTTATTTCAGTTGGGAATGGAAAAGTTCCAAAGACCGCTTTTATTCCAGAAAAAGAATGGCTGAATGTTTTTCACCAGAATTTTTTTGCTATTGTTTCTCTTGTTTCTGATTTCATGCCTTTCCTTAAAAAAAGCAAAGGAGCATCTGTTATCCTGGTTGGTTCAATTGCTGGGGTTGAATACATTGGAGCCCCTGCATCATATGCAGCAGCAAAAGCGGCCCTGAATTCATATTCTAAGCACCTTAGCGTAGAAGTGGCAAAAGACGGCATCCGAGTTGCAACCGTTCATCCTGGAAATGTATACTTTCCTGGCGGTCGCTGGGAAGAGCTCTTAAAGCAAAATCCAAAAAAGGTTAGAGAGCATATTAGAACGAATGTTCCGCAGAATCGTTTCGGCAGTCCACGTGAAATTGCAAAAGCAATTCTCTTCCTTGCTTCTCAAAATGCTGAATTTATTACTGGCGCCAACCTTATTGTGGATGGTGGACAACATAATTCTTTTTAATTTTTATTTGTGCTATGACAAACACTATCTTCGATTTAAAAAAAAGAATATTTATAATAACTGGTGCTGCCGGATATTTAGGTTTAAATCATGTAGAAGCAATTCTTGAGGCCAATGGGCAGGTAGCCCTGTTTGACATCAATCCAAAAGTTATTGAAATTGCAAAGGAGCTCTCACAAAGGAAAAGCGGTATATGTGTGGGTTTAAAAGTAGACATAACAAAAGAAAGAGAAATTGTGCGTGGGCTTCAAAGAGTTGAAAAACAAATGGGTCCCGTCTATGGACTCATTAATAATGCAGCTCATAATGCAAAAATGGGAGAAAAGAAAGCAAAGACCTTAAGCTCGCGTTTTGAGCACTTTCCGCTGGATCAGTGGGAAAGAGAGATTTCCGTTAATCTGACCGGGGCTTTCTTGATGAGCAAAATTGTTGGGTCTCAACTTGCTCAAAGAAAAGAAGGGGTTATCGTGAACATTGCTTCCGATCTTTCTGTCATCGCTCCAGATCAGCGCATTTACAAAAAGCCGGGAGAAAAAGAAAATTCTGAAGTAAAACCAGTTACTTACTCTGTTGCAAAACACGGCCTTATAGGACTAACAAAATACTTAGCAACTTATTGGGCAGATAAGGGTATCCGGGTGAATGCGCTTTCGCCGGGCGGAATTTACAATAAAAACATTGATCCTCAGTTTATGAAGAAGCTTGTCAATTTAATTCCAATGGCTCGAATGGCTATGCAAGACGAGTATAAAGGGGCGATTGTTTTTCTGTGCTCTGACGCCTCGTCGTATATGACGGGCAATAATCTTGTGGTAGATGGTGGGCGTAGTATCTGGTAAGAATTATGAGCATAGGCATTATTCAAGGAAGACTTACTCCATCCCATGGAATAATACAAAAATTTCCTGACAAGCAGTGGCTTGAAGAATTTTCTATTGCAAAAAAGTTAGGTTTGGACTATGTAGAATTGCTGGCGGATGCATCATTTAATAAGGAAAATCCTTTATGGACTGGCGAGAAGCTCAACGGCGTTCAGCAGGGCCTTATACAAAATGGTTTAATTCCGTATTCTTTGTGCGTTGATCATATAATGTCACGGCCGTTAACGGTGGGAGATTTGAGTGAACAAGAGAAAAGCTACCAAGACCTCATTACAATTATTAAACATGGTTCTTTATGTGGTGTGACACATTTCATTCTACCTTTTTTGGAAGGAGCATCTTTAAAGGATAATAAGGAAATGATAGTTAGGGGGCGAGATGTACTTTTCCGTCTTTTGAAAGATATACCAGGACACAGTAGTTTTTTTTGCATTGAAACAGATTTAAGTATGGAAGAGCACGAAGAACTGCTCCAAGAGCTGGGTGACCAGATTGGAATTTGTTATGACACAGGAAATCGAAATTATTTTGGCTATGTCCCGAGTGAGGAGATAATTTACTTTGGCGCAAGGATATTTCATATTCATATTAAAGATAAAAACAAAGATGGGAAGAATGTTTTGTTGGGAGAAGGGCTTGTTGACTTTGATGCTGTGTTTAAATCTCTCGCCACAATACATTATAAAAATGCATTCACTTTAGAAACTAACAGGGGAGACAACGAAGTAGATACAGCAAAAAGACACCTTATTTTTCTAAAAGATTTGATAACAAATTATCTAATAAGTAAAGATTGACCAAATCGTTTTTGTATTTTAATGTTGTTTTAGAAGTTGTTCCATTCACATGTTCTCGCATAGGAGCCCATTATGTCGAATCAGGAGTCTCTCGTTACGAAAGGGTCATCTTCGACTGTTCGTATCGGATCCTTTACTGTTGGTGTTGGTCAGCCGGCGCTAGTGATCGCGGAAATTGGGATCAATCATAACGGCGATATCTCTATTGCAAAACGGTTGATTGAAGAGGCAGTTCGCGCTGGATGTAGTGCGGTCAAGTTTCAGAAACGAACGGTTTCCGTTGTGTACGCGGAGGTTGAGCTTGCTAAGCAGCGCCAGGTCCCTCCTCACACAGGCATTATGGAGAATGCTGTTCGTCGGGGGATTCTCACTCCCGAGGCGGTCACTCGTCTCGAAGGGTCCAACTTTGAGAACAACACAAATGGTGATCTAAAGTATGCTCTCGAGTTTACAGAAGAAGAGTACGCGGAGATCGATCGGTTTTGCAAAGAACTCGGCATCATGTGGTTTGCTTCTCCATGGGATGAGGGTTCGGTTGACTTTCTGGAGAAGTTTAATCCCCCGTGCCACAAGGTCGCGTCCGCATCGATCACTGATCAAGGATTGCTTGAGCGTCTTCGGGACACCGGGAGACCCATCATCCTCTCGACAGGAATGAGTACTCATTCTGAAGTTGCTCGGGCAGTTGAAATAGTGGGACAGGGGAACCTTGTTCTCCTTCACACAGTCTCGACATACCCTACGAAGAATGAGGGTGAGCTCAACATTCGGATGATCGAAACCCTTCGGGGATGGTTTCCGGATGTTCTCGTGGGCTACAGTGGTCACGAGATGGATCTCCTTCCTTCGTTTGTCGCTGTTTCCTTAGGGGCGGTGATGATCGAGAGGCACTTCACGTTGGATCGAAGCATGTGGGGATCTGATCAGCAGGCCTCGATTTCTTTTTCGGAGATGCGAGAGCTTGTCGAGGGCGTGTCACGTATCACTGCGATTCTTGGGGATGGCAAGAAGAGTGTAACCCCAGGCGAAATTGAAGTTCAACGGAAATTGCGTCGGAAGTCCTACTACTGACGCAACAAGTATTCAAAGCACGCAGATTGTCTGCGTGCTTTTTCTCGTCTGACTAAGATATTTACATCACTTTTCTTACTTTCCAGGGTTTTTTTGTGCGAATCGTCGAACGAGAATGTACGCTACGATGACAGTAAGAGTTTTTGAAATCAAAACAGCAAAAACAATTCCTTGTATTTTATACATATTTCCAAGGATGAGCATCAGTGTGATTAAAGTGACACTTGCAAAAGTATTTAGTATGTACTTTTCTTTTACCGCATTTTTTGTCGTCAGAATAAGATCGGATGTGTTTCCCATAAGTAAAAGTGTGAGCACGTACCAACGGGAATAAGAGATTGATTCAATATATGCTGGGAAGAATAGCTCTAAAATGAAAGGGGCAAAGATTATATAAAGAATGACGATTGGCAGTATTACAGTCCAGCTTATAAAAAGACGCTGTGGGACGACTTTCACTGATTCACTAATCGGTCGTTGGGCTATTTTTGGCGTGGCCATGACTGCGAAGTGAATAAGAAAACCTCGTATTTGTTGGGGTATTGCAGTAGCAAATACATAGATAGCGACTTCTGCTGCTCCAAGAAAATGGAAAATGATAATTTTGTCCATGTAGTTTGCAAAATTTGTAAGCACATTTTGAAAACTCAAATGTTTACTAAAGTCTATAACAAGTGGTTCTATTTTTTTTCTATCATCATGTGATATGGATGTGTATATTTTTTTGAAAAAAAATGCATTTAATATCAATTGGGCGAATAAATTCATTGCCACAATTATGACCACATTTTGAGTAATAAGAATTGCAATACCTGTAGCAATAATTGTCCCTATGTCAGCTACGCCTCGGAAAATAGCACTTGTTCTAAAGTTTTTTGTGCCACTTACAAAGGCTTCATACATTTCAAATGTTTTTATCGCAGGAAAGAGAAAAGCCACAAATAAGAGGGAGTAACCCAGGACTGTGTTGTCATTTACGAGGTAATATGCGGCGCCACCTAAGGCACAAATAAAAATTAAACTATTCCACCGTAGTGAAACTTTCACTGCTTCAATGAATGTTCCATAAAACCCACGAGCCACTGATTGTAGTACTCCCGTTGAGAGTCCAGTGAGAGAAAAAGTGGCTGCAAGCCCAGCGAGTGAAAGCACGTAGCGGTAATTACCGTATACCTCTTTAGGAACTAGTCTTGCAAATAGAAGCGCCAACGCGAAAGATGATCCAGCCGTGAGGATTTGCCCTCCTGTGAGCCAAAAACTACCCTTTGTAAGGTATATCATGTCTGTTTTTGTGTATTTCTCACTCCAGCGGAGAGCTTTATATGTTTTGTTTCTGAATCTTTCCATACAGGGACATAGTAAATGATAGACGCTTGTATTGCTAGCGATCGTGGATTATTCCTGGTATAGTTTTCTTCATCATGAATAGCAATACAATACTAAGAAACCTTATATTTACTGGCATTTTTATTATCCCGTTTATCCCGTTTTTTGTATCGCAATCAATGCTTTTCCCGTTTATTACAGGAAAGAACTTTGCATTTCGTATTATTGTTGAAATTATATTTGCACTCTGGGTTCTTCTTGCGATTCGCCATGCCGATTATCGTCCACGGTTTTCATGGCTCCTTGTTGCTTTCGCCAGCTTTGCTTTTATTGTGGGCGTTGCTGACATCTTTGCAGTGAACTCATACAAGGCATTTTGGAGTAATTATGAGCGTATGGAAGGGTTTATAACTATTTTCCATCTTTTCTTGTATTTCCTCGTGCTTTCATCAATGCTTCACATAAAGAAGTGGTGGGATTACCTTTTAGGCACTTGGTTAGCCTCGAGCGTGTTTATGTGTCTTTACGGACTTTTTCAGCTCTCAGGAAAAATAACTATTAATCAAGGTGGTGTACGCGTTGATGGTACGTTGGGGAATGCAACGTATCTTGCAGTTTTTCTTCTCTTTACAATTTTCTTTGGGATTTTTCTTTTTGTACGGAGTTCAAAAGAGAGCCAAAAGAAATTTGTATGGATCTTCGCCCCTGTTCTGTTGCTTGAATTAGTAATTCTTTACTACACAGCTACTCGTGGCGCTATCCTGGGGCTCATCGGGGGAGTAATAGTTTCAGTTGTTCTCGTGGCTTTTTTTGGAAAGGAGTCCCCGAAAGCACGAAAAATTTCTCTCGTCGTCCTTGCTTCAATAGTTGGGCTGATCCTAATATTTATTTCTGTTCGTAATACAGAAGTGGTAAGGCGAAGCCCTGTTCTGTCTCGCTTCGCGTCTCTTTCAGTTGCAGAGATTAAAACACAAGGAAGGTTCTTTATCTGGCCGATGGCTCTTGAAGGGGTGAAAGAGAGACCAATCTTGGGGTGGGGACAAGAAGGTTTTAATAATATTTTTAATAAAAAATATGATCCTCGAATGTACACTCAAGAGCAGTGGTTTGATAGAGCTCACTCTGTGCCCCTAGACTGGCTCGTTGCTTCAGGTATTTTGGGATTTCTTGCATACCTTGTAACGCTCTTCTTCCTTTATTGGTATATTTGGAAGGGAAAAGATGGAGACTATTCTATTATTGAAAAGAGTCTTCTGACTGGACTCGTGACGGGGTATGTTTTTCAAGGCATCTTTGTGTTCGATAACTTAGTTAGTTATATCTTGTTTGCAACAATCCTTGCCATGATCCACGCTTTCTCTGGAGGGCGAAAATTGCAACCACCTGTCTGGCTTTCATCCCATACCACTCAATCTGTTGCAGCCTCTATCTTGATCGCGATCCTTTTTGCCTCTCTTTACTTCTTTAATTTTAAACCCGTACGAGCAAGTCAGACATTAATTGACGCTCTCACTGAGATGCGCAATGGCCCAAGCAATAAGGTGCTTGATCTCTTTGAAAAAACTTTTGCTTATAATACGTTTGGCAGTCCAGAGGCGCGCGAACAACTTGCTTCAGCGTCTGGAGCGTTTGGTGGCCAGGGAATTTCTCCGGACCTTCAGAAAAGGTATGTCGAGCTAACTCTGAAAGAACTTACGAAGCAATTGAATGAGACACCAACGGACGCTCGATACTTCCTGTTTCGAGGTGTTTTCTATCGATCCTTTGGAGGATTCGATGAGTCAATTAAGGACTTAGAATTTGCTCTGTCACTTTCGCCTCGGAAGCAAACAATTTTATTTGAACTAGCCTCTACATATCTAAGAAAAGGAGACAATGGAAACACTCTCTTGGTGTTGAAGCGGGCATGGGAGCTTGAGCCATCGTATCTAGAGGCACGCATTTTGTATGGAATTACAGCTCTTTCCCTTGGGAAAGCCGCAGAGGCAGAAAATGTTTTAAAAGATGTTCCTGCAAAAATCCTTAATTTTGATGATCGAGTGGCAAGCGTTATTGCTGAGCTTAAGCAATGGAACCAGATTGTTCGTATGTTTTCTTATAGAATTGAAAATGGCGCCGATACCATTGATAACAACATTTCTCTTGCGGTCGGGTATTTAAAAATTGGAGATCGTCAACGTTCTATTGAAATCCTCAGGCGAGTTGCTGATAGGGATGCGAAGTACAAGGAACAGGTTGAGTTCTTTATTAAGGAAATACAGGCCGGAAGGGATCCCTCGCAGCAGTAGGGGAGTTTTTGTTTAGCTTGACATTTTCCTCGCATTTGCTATAATAGGGGGGTGAGTGCGTATCCGAAAGGAGAACAGCACCAAAACAAAGCAAATGTCTGCGTAAGCCCCGCCTCTGGCGGGGTTTGCGTTTGTCCATTTTTTTATCTACCATGAAAGTGCGGCATCTTTCCACCCGTGGAGAGCGGTCGCACTCACATAGACATTTGTTTTGGAGCTCGCCCCGCTCTCCGCGAGTGGACGGAACCAAACACAAAACAAAAATTCTCCACCTTGGGTGGAGAATTTTTGTTTTGTGTTGACTACATTTTTACTACTGGGCAAAGAGAAAATAAATGATAATTATTAACTTTTAAATAATTAAATTAATATTTTTTATACTATTTAAAAAACTTTTCAAAAAATAATTTTGTATTTATTTTTTTGTTATCCACACATGATGTTAAAAAATCATTGTATGTGCGCGCTAACTGTACGATAATTATCGTAGGTCGTAATTGTTGTGAATCAGTGTCGTGATGCACAGCGAATTATTTTGAACATTAATGGAAAACTTCTTCAATAATTTCGAAAGAAATTATTGATACAAACTACAATGGCAGCAAAAAAAAGAAAGGTAGCTAAGAAAAAGGCTCCTGCAAGAAAGAAGGCAGCAAAGAAAACTACAAAGCGAAAAGCTTCACGCCGACGCTAAGCAGTGAAATCACCCCGGCTTTTGCCGGGGTGATTTCTTTTGTGCTAAAATGGAGTTCTTTTCCCATGGCATTAGATATTTTTAAAAAACTTTTTGGTGACACAACAAGCCAAGAAACCAAACAAATGGAGCCTGTTGTGGCTAAGATAAACGCCCTTGAGCCGTCTTTTTCGGCCATGTCCGATATTGATTTAAGAAATAAAACAGATGAATTCCGCGTCCGATTAGGAAAGGGTGAAACTCTCAGCGATGTCTTGCCGGAAGCATTTGCCCTTGTTCGTGAAGCTTCTAGGCGTACGCTTACCCAACGGCACTTTGATGTTCAGCTTATGGGAGGAATTATTCTCCATGAGGGAAAACTTGCGGAGATGAAAACTGGGGAAGGAAAATCGCTTGTGGCAACCTTGCCTGCCTATCTAAATGCGCTCACGGGTGACGGGGTCCATGTAGTTACGGTAAATGACTATCTTTCGCGCCGTGATGCCGCTTGGATGGGCCAAATATATTCTTTTTTGGGTCTTTCTGTGTCTGTAATAAATCATGACTCTTCCTTTCTGTATGATCCAAGTCATGTTGAGGCGGATAGAGAGAGGGACGCTACCGGGAGTTTTCAGATCGCAAAGACATTTCTGAGACCTGTTTCTCGGAAAGAGGCGTATGCAGCTGATATTACGTACGGGACAAATAATGAATTTGGGTTTGATTACCTTCGCGATAATATTGAGTACAATAAGGACTTTCTTCGCCAAAGGCAGCACGCATATGCAATCGTTGATGAAATAGACTCTATTTTAATTGATGAGGCTCGAACGCCTCTTATTATTTCTGCCCCTACAGCTGAATCAGAGAACTTATACAAAACTTTCTCTGGTATCGCAGAGACGCTTATTGCTGAAGCAGATTACACGATTGATGAGAAGTTTAAACAAATTTCACTCACCGATAGTGGTATTACAAAAGCCGAAAAGACGCTCGGCGTCGAAAACATTTACACAGATCGGGGAATTAAATATGTCCACCACTTAGAGACTGCTGTGCGGGCAAAGGCGCTCTATCATCTGGACAAAGAATACGTGGTGCGTGACGGGGAAGTAATTATCGTTGACGAATTTACCGGTCGTATGCAGCCAGGGCGGAGATGGTCTGAGGGACTTCATCAGGCAGTGGAAGCCAAAGAGGGTGTATTAGTTCAAAAAGAATCTCGTACCTTTGCTTCTATTACTTTTCAAAATTACTTCCGCTTGTATAAAAAACTCTCTGGCATGACGGGAACTGCAGAGACGTCTGCAGAAGAATTTTATAAAGTGTATGGCCTTGCAACAGTCGTTATCCCAACGCATCGTGCATCAGCCCGTGCCGATCGTGATGATCTTATCTATCAAACAGAGCAAGGAAAGTTTCAAGCAATTGCTCTTAAGGTAAAAGAGCTGAATCAAAAAGGTCAGCCTGTACTCATTGGAACGGCTTCTATTGATAAAAATGAGCTTCTTTCGCAATATCTGAACCGAGAGGGAGTGAAGCATGAAATTTTGAATGCGAAAAACCACGAAAGAGAAGGGGAAATTATTGCTCAGGCGGGACGCAAGGGAGCGGTGACAATTGCTACCAACATGGCCGGCCGCGGGGTCGATATTAAGCTTGGAGGAAACCCAGGCACACAAGAGGTATATGAAGAAATAAAAAGTCTGAGTGGGCTCTTTGTACTTGGCACAGAGCGCCATGAAGCAAGGCGCATTGATAACCAGCTCCGGGGGCGCTCTGGAAGACAGGGGGATCCAGGGGAAACTCAATTTTTCGTTTCGCTTGAAGACAATCTCATGAAGGTTTTTGCGTCTGATGCTATTAAAAAGATGATGGGACGCTTTGGCATACCCGAAGATCAGCCAATTGAAAATCGCATGATTACAGGCGCACTCGAGAAAGCGCAAGAGCGCATTGAAGGGTTTCATTTTGATGCACGAAAGCATGTGCTTGATTTCGACAACGTGCTTAATTTTCAAAGAAAAGTTGTATACGAACGCCGAAGAAACCTTTTACTCGGAGATGCCCAAACTATTCGATCGTATCTTAATACAGTTTTTCTCGCAGCTGGTGAAGGAGAACAAAAACTTATCTCTGACAAAGAAAAAGAACTCGGAGAAATAGTTTTTCTTGATGGCGTGCGGATGGTTGCACTTCAAGCTAATGATATGTTTTGGGTAGACCATCTCGAGATGATGGATTATTTGCGCTCAAGCGTTAACCTCAGAGCGTATGGTCAACGCGACCCACTTGTTGAGTACAAGCGAGAAGGACTGCAACTATTCAAAGAAATGGAAAGCTCGGTGATCGCTGAGATTATTCGTGTCCTTCCTCACCTTGTGTCTCGAATAGAAAATAAAGAAACGCAGGGACTTAAGGAAGTGCAAGAGGGAGCGGAGTCTTTAACCTCACAATCCACCGTTTCAAAGCCTTCAGAATATCAGGGCATTGGAAGAAACGATCCATGCCCGTGTGGAGCAATAAACCCAGAAACTGGAAACATCTATAAGTATAAGCACTGCGGGCTTGTGAATGCTCCGTATCACCAGAAATAGACCGAGCTCATGAGATCATCAAAAAAGAGAGGGGAAAGGAAGGTTCGTAGGGATAGTGGAAGTAATCAGGAGTCAAAGACCATAAGAAAAAAGGTTTTTATTTTTTTTCTTATGGTCTTTGCTGGAATGGGGATCTTTCTAGCTAAAGAGAGACCGGCACCAGAGAAGGAAAAATCAGCCACCCTTGTTTTTGTTGGAGATATTATGCTTTCTCGGCATATTGGGAAAATAATTGAAGCTCACGGACCGACATACCCCTTTGAATTAATTGCGCCTTTTACTGCAAAAGCTGATCTTGCTTTTGCGAATTTAGAAAATCCAGTCTCTACTCGGGGCACACATCAAGGAAGTATATATTCCTTTCGAGCCAATCCTAGCGCTCTTCAGGGGCTGCAGTTTGCGGGTTTTGATGTTGTCTCAATTGCAAACAATCATCTGTTCGATTGGGGACTCGATGCCTTTACCGATACTTTGTCTCATCTAAAAAAATATAATATTTTGTTTGCTGGAGGAGGAATGAATCAAGAGGAAGCAAACGCCTGGGCAGTAAAGAGGATCAATGGCGCACAGTATTGTTTTCTCGCTTACACGCAATTTGCGTCCCGTTTTCTAAAAGAGGGAGAGCCCGGTATGGCATTTTTGAAAAAAGAAAAAGTTTTAGAAGCGATCACACAGGCAAAAGAAAAGGGCGCATGTAATGCAGTGATTATTTCTATTCATTGGGGAAATGAATATGAAACTGCACCTTTTCCAGAACAAAAAGTCCTTGCGCGAAGTTTTATTGATGGAGGAGCTCTTCTTGTTATTGGCCACCACCCTCACGTGGCGCAAGAAGTGGAAGAGTACAAAGATGGTCTCATTGCATACAGTTTGGGCAATTTTGTATTTGATCAAAATTTTTCCCCGGATACCAGACGCGGATTAGTTTTGAGTGTTGAGGCCAAAGGGGGGAAGGTAGTAAAATTTGAGAAAACCACAATTAACTTCAACGATACTTTCCAGCCGTATATACCGAACAAAGAGATAAAACCGTAAGATATTTTTGAAAGTTTTTATTTTGTTTTCATGGTTTAGTTGAATTATCTGGTTTATTGTGGGCGGAGACGAATCAGCAGATTCGCGTCTTGGACGAAGATCAGCAGATTCGCGTTTTGGGCGCAGAGAAGCAGGAAAGTGCTCTTTCTTGGTTCTCTGCCGAGGAGAGCAAAAATAGGTTTAATCCTGCGCTTCTTAGCGCGCAGATGAATGAACGGAGTGAATCTAAAATGGGTCCACGGCTCTGCCCTGAGGTGGAATGCCTTTTATTGACACTAAAGCTAATAAAGTGTATAATAGGTACTAGAAACATGCCCCGACGAACCCCCCTCAATCCGAACACCCTGACTCACTGGAGTCGGAGGTGTTTTTTCTTTTTCTATGTTTATTTAAGACCTCTAAGGGGGTTTCGTAATTGAGAACTTTGTATATTTTGT
>Ga0163144_10004329_pt1 | contig 32013 bp, 31 predicted proteins | sample OliLak19BULKMAT1_FD_123175 | JGI IMG/M metagenome (GOLD analysis project Ga0163144, IMG submission 123175) | Freshwater microbial mat bacterial communities from Lake Vanda, McMurdo Dry Valleys, Antarctica - Oligotrophic Lake LV.19.BULKMAT1 | ecosystem: Environmental > Aquatic > Freshwater >... | reverse complement strand
TTCCGCGCACCCTGCGTTGACATCAGCGGCCTCCGTGCCCTGCGAAAGTGACTTGTGGTAAAGCCTCTTACGCACCACGAAGGCCGTTGATCTCAACTCAATGGTGAATAATCCGGGCTAGGGCTTGGGGGGAACCTTGAGTTTCTGCCCGATCTTGAGTTCATCCTCGTGGTTCATCTGGTCGCGGTTGGATTCGAAGATCAGGGAAGAGAGACGAGAGTCGCCGTAGAGCTTCTTCGCGATGGTTGAGAGGGTGTCTCCGGATTGCACGGTGTACTCCCGCGTTCCCTCGGCGGGCGGAGGCTCTGGGGGCTTCGTGACCGGCTTGGGAGCGATGGGTTGACTTGCCTGATCACGCGCAGGGTTGGTCACCGGGATGCCCTGGATGTTCTTCGGGTCCTTCGGGATGCGGATGACCCGGCCGGGCGACAGGGTTTGAGGGCTGATGAACGGGTTGGCCTTGGAGATCGCCGTCGCGTAGGAGGATGACCCGTAGTACGACTTGGCGATGGAGGCAAAGGTCTCGTTGGGCAGCACGGTGTGCTCGGTGAACTCCGGGACGATGACGGCGGGAGGCCGGGGACTTGGTGGCGTGGGCACTTCCGGCATCGGCCCTGGGGCACCAGCATCCGCCGGCGGCGTTGGCACGGGGCTCACCGGTCCGGGTTCCGCGGGGGCGGTATCCCTTGAGGCGTACGAGATCGGGGGCTCGCTGGGCCACCACCAGTAGACGCCGATCCACAGCGCCACCAGCAACAACAGACCGCCCGCTACCCTGGCCGCGCCGTCCTGCATCGCGGACTCCCACGTGAGATTGGCTCAGGCGTCGCCGGCGCCCGGCTCGTGCTTGGGGGACCAGACAATGGGGGCCGCAATACCGACTGACGAATAGGTTCCCACGATCAGCCCCGTGATGAGCGCGAAGGCGAAGGCCCGCATGCCCTCGCCCCCGATCAGGTACAGGATAACGCAAGACCCCAGGGTCGTTCCACCGGTGATGATGGTCCGGCTGAAAGTCTGGTTGATCGAGGTGTTGATGATCTGGGCGGTGGCGTTGGGGAGCTTGCCGCGGTTCTCGCGGATTCGGTCCATGATGACGACCGTGTCGTTGAGGGAGTACCCGGCGATGGTCAGGAGTGCGGCCACGGTGTTGAGGTCGATCTTGAAGGGCAGCAGGCCGATCGACTGGGCGAAGTCGTGCGTGGCGGGGGTTTCGTACAGGATCTCGCACAGGGCGAGGAGCGCGACCACGGTGACCACGTCGTGGATGAGGGCGATGACGGCGGCCAGGGAGTACCGCGGGGTCTTGAACCGGACCCAGATGTAGATCCCGATGAAGAAGAAGCTGAGGAGCGTGGCGGTGATCGCGTTGGCCTTGAAGGTGTCGGCGATGGCGGCGCTGAAGTTGTTCACGCTGGCAGGGGTTGAGCTCTGGGTGAGCGCCTCGAGCGTCAGCCGCCACTCGCGGTCGCGCACCTGCTGTTCCCAGCGGGCCTCGCTGTCAAACAGGCTGGCGCCGTCATCGCGCACCAGGACGACGGCACTGCGCACGGAGTTGTCATCCCCGTCCAGGACCACGATGTCCCGGTCCCGGGCCAGGGTATCTGAATGGGAGACGCCCTGGCGGGCGCCGTCGAGCCGGGTCTTCAGCGTCGCCAACGGCTGGGGCGGTTCGATGTTGTCCAAGACGATGGCGATGCCGCCCAGGAATCGGGACACGTCGCTGCGGGCCTCGGGCCGGTCAATGTTGGTGCCCAGGACCGGCTTCTCAACCGGGAAGACCGGCGCCAGGCGTGCATCCGCGGCGCCAGACCCCTTGAATAGCAGCGGGGGCTTGATATCCAATACATCGGAGAACGCCTCCACCACCGCCTGGACGACGGCGTTGGAGTTGTCGGCGGTGGTCTTGATCATGAACCGATCGGAAGTCACGCCGTCGCCCGCCGGGTCCACGGGGATGACCTCGGCGAAGCTCAGCTTGCGGAGCTGGTCGCCCTCCTCGGCCTGGGCGGCGATCGCTTTGATGCGGGCCTGAACGTCCGGGCGACGCATGGTGGTCGGCCGGCCGGTGGCGGCGTCGTCCTTGAGCTGGAGCGTTACCTGGGTTCCACCCAGGAACTCGTTGTCGAGCATGTTCTTGCCTTGGTACCAGACCAGGCAGAGGCCCAGGCCGACGTAGACGGCCGCGATGCTGAAGAACACGCGCCGGTACTTCATCCAGTTGACATGCGGCTCGAGGAACCGCTGGAGGGCGGGCACCGCCATCGGCAGCATGGACAGTTTTCTGACGCCCGCGGCGACGATGGTGTTGAGGATGAGCCTGCTGGCCACCAGGGCCGCGAAGAGCGTGGCCATGACGCCCACGCCCATGGTGATGGCGAAGCCGCGGATTTCCGGTGTGCCGGTGTAGTACAGCACGACGCAGACGATGAGGTTGGTGACGTTGCCGTCGACGATGCTGGAGAGGGCCTTGTCAAAGCCGAGTCGCACGGCGGTCTTGAGGTCGGCCCCGCCCTGCATTTCCTCGCGCATGCGCTCGTAGACCAGCACGTTTGAGTCAACCGCCATGCCGAAGGTCAGGATGATGCCCGCGATGCCGGGCATGGTGAAGGCGGCCTTGCTGAGGGCCATGGCCCCCATGATGATCACGGCGTTGACGGCGAGCGAAACCACCGCCACGGCCCCGAGGCCGAAGTAGTACACGAGCATGAACCCGGCCACCAGCACGACCGAGAGCAGGCCGGCCTTGAGGCCCATCCGCAGGTTGTCGGCCCCCAGTTCGGGCCCGACGGCGCTGATGCTGATGGGCTCGGGGGAGAGCTTGGCCTGCAGCGACCCGCCGGCGAGCACCCGCACGATGTAGTCGATTTCAGACTGGGCGAAGTCTCCCTTGATGATGCCGTTGGTCGAAATCCCCTGCAGCAGGTTGGGCGCGGTGTAGACCTCGTTGTCCAGCAGCACGGCCATCTGGTCGCCCACGTGCTCGCTGGTCATGGCGCCCAGGAGCACGCCGCCGGCGGGGCTCATCCGGAACTCGATGGCGGGCTTGCCGACCTCATCCACCGTCGGCTTGGACTCGGCCACCGCCCACTGCCCGTCGGCGGGCGTGAGGCGCGAACCGGGCACGTCCCACGCGAGCATGTAGTACTCGCCCCCGTACCCTTCTACGACGTACCCGCGTTGCTGGAAAAAGGGCGCTGCGTTGCGTTCATCGGCCGCGAGCCGATCGACATCCTGCTTTGAGTTGACCCAGCCCTCGATGTCGTTGAGCTTGTACCAGTGGGCGTCCCTGGACTTGACGTTGCGGGGCCCGACCTCGCGCAGTTCATCCCGCAGACGCTGCTCTTCCGGGTGTGAGTTGGGCTTGACGGTGATCCGGAAGGTCAGCACACCAGAGCCCTTCAGCATGCGGATCAGGTCGGCGGGGTCGTCCAGCGTGGTGCGGCGGGCGTGGTACGCCTCGTAGGCGGCGATGACCCGGTCGATTTCCTCGGCCGCGTCGGGGTGCGCCTCTCGGAGGCCCTTCTCCGCCAGCTCCCTGGGGCTGGGGAGCTTGACCATCGTCTTGGTTTCGCTGTCGAGGATCTGCCGCTCGCGGGTTGAACTGGTCACAACGCGCCGCACATCGTCGGCGGAGAGCGCCGTGTCCAGCACCGCCTGGCGGGCCTGGTCGTAGCGGAGTTCAGCACTGGCCACCTCCCCCACCATCGCGTCCTTCACGGCGGGGTCTGCCTGGGTTTGGTATGCGGCCCGCTTGGCGGCGGCATCGTCGTAGGCGGCGGCGGCTTCGCGGAGTTTTTCGGTCCGCCTGACGCTGCCGGCGCTCAGTTCCTCCAGCGCCTTGGCGCGCTGGTCGGCGGGCAGCCTCATCGCCTGGTCCAGCCGGCTCTCGCTGAGGGCGGCCTTGCCGAGCTTGGCGAGTTCTTCCTCGAACAGTTTCTTGAGGGCCTTGACGTCGTCGCCGGGCAGGGGCATCGTAATCTCGATGCGGTCGCGTCCCTGGGCCACCATCGCGATTTCCATCAGCCCGTTGGGGTCCACGCGGCGCTTGAGCACGTCGATGGTTTTGGCCAAGACTTGCTTGGGGTCGTCGGTATCGTCGAGCTGCACGGAGTAGACCAGGCTCACGCCGCCCCGCAGGTCCTTCCCCAGCCGGAGTTTTTCTTCCAGGGGCGTCACGGCGTACACGCACAGGAGGAGTACGACCAGCGTGATAACGGCGCTCTTGTAGATCTGTCGCATGGTGGTCCGAGTCGAAGAAATTACGCGGGAGTCGCGGCCAACTCCCGCCTTGGTAACCGGTGGACGCCTCTTAGTTCACAGCCGAGGCCTTGGCCTCACCCTTGACTTCCGCTACAGAAGCGGACTTCCCATCGCGGGATGAGATGACCTGCTGGATGGCGCTCTTGGTGACGCGGATGCGGCCCTCTTCGATGCGGAGGACGACCTCGTCGTCGCTCATTTCAACGATGGTGCCGATGAGGCCGCCCAGCGTCTGGACCTTGTCCTGCTTCTTGATCGAAGAGAGCAGCTCGGCCCGACGCTTCTTATCCTTGCGTCCGGTGAGCGTGCTCATCAGAATCATGACCACGAGCATGACCGGCAACAGCCAGATCAGCGGGCCCATGCCGCCCGCGGGCGCCGCCCCGGCCCCGGTGGGACCGAGCGGCTGCTGGGTGCCGTCCGAAGGCACTTGCGTAGCGCCGCCGGGCATCCCCACGGCGTTCACCGGCTGCGCGGCAGGGGCGGGCGCAACCCCAGGCTGCGCCTGAGCAATGATCCACAAGCCATCGATACTGTTCGTCCAACTGTCTGTCATGTTCTGCCTTTGTCACTATGTCCACGTGCAACGGGGTCGGCTCAAAGAACCGAACTACCCAGGAAAACCCGCAGCGGATACCGGCCATCGCCCTACCAGACCGGGCCAGTCATCGTCCCGGATCGTGTTGCGGATGTCCAACATGAACCGCTGAAAGTGCCTGAGGTTATGCAGGCTAACGAGGATTGGCCCGAGCATTTCTCCCGCCATGAACAGGTGCCGCACGTAGGCCCGGGTGAATGGAAGGCCATCGGGGGTCTTCCACCCGTACAAACCGGGGTCGCACGCGTGGCAATCGCACCCCTGTTCGATGGGTGATTCATCCGCCACAAACGAAGAGTTACGCAGTCGGATCTGGCCGCCCGAAGTGAACGCGTTGGCGTTGCGGCCGTTGCGCGTTGGCAGGACACAGTCAAACATGTCCACCCCGGCAAGCACGGCCGCGAGCAGGTCGCGCTCGTACCCCACCCCCATGAGGTAGCGGGGCTTGTCGTCGGGCATCAGCGGGGCGGTATGGGACACCACCGATGCGATCTGCTCGAGCGACTCCCCGACGGCCACCCCCCCGATCGCGTACCCGGGGAGGTCGATGGCGCACACCCGCTCGGCACACCACGAGCGCTTGGCCAGGTCGGTTCCGCCCTGGATGATCCCGAAGAGGGCCTGGTCCGCGCTCCGAGTATGGGCCACTTTGCACCGCGCGAGCCATCGGATGGTGCGTTCGTTGGCTTCGTTCAGGCGAGCTTCATGGTCGTACCCGGCCCGCCTTGATTGATCGCGCCGGACGGCGCCCTCGAGGCGAGCATCGCGCCGTTGGGTCTTCGCGATCGCATCGGGGCTGATCGAGGGGGGGCAGTCGTCCAGAGCCATGATGATGTCGGCCCCGAGTTGGTTCTGCACTTGCATCGCACGCTCGGGGGTCAGGCGCACCATCGCGCCATCGACGATGGACTTGAAGGTCACACCGTCGGCATCGACCTTGTTGGTCTGCGCCAGCGAGAACGCCTGGTAGCCGCCCGAATCGGTCAGGATCGGCCCGGGCCAGTTCATGAAGCGGTGGACGCCGCCCAAGCGGGCGATCAGTTCGGAGCCGGGGCGGAGCATGAGGTGGTACGTGTTGTTGAGGACGATCTGAGCCCCGGTTTCGAGCACCAGGTTGGGCGGGATGCCCTTGACCGTCCCGCGCGTCCCCACCGGCATGAAGGCCGGGGTATCGAATGACCCGTTGGGGGTGGTGATGCGCCCGAGGCGAGCTCGCGTCGTGGCCGAACGGGCCGCTACGTGGAACTCGAGCGGTCCTCCGTTCACGTTGTCCCGCTCGCCCGCGCATCATTGTCGCGGCGCAGCACCGACTTCTCGTGCTCGGTCAGGCTGTGGATCCCTTCGCGGTCGACCTTGTTCAGGATGCGTTCAACCTCGGCACGCAACTGATTGCGGGAGCCGTCCGTTTCGGTGCGCCTGGCTTCGCGCATCCTGGTCCGGGCGGCCCGGTCCGCCTTGCGGGAATCCGAGAAGACATCGAAGAAGTCGCGCAACAGGTGAGCGTTGCGGATAAAGAACGCGCCCGCGATGGCCCCGCCCAGGTGCGCGGCTTCGCCCCCGGCGTTCTTGCTGTTCATCAGCAGGCTCACCGCCGCGATCCCGACGTACACGTAGGCGAACGTCTTGAGGCGCATGGGGACGGGCGGGAACAGGAGCTGCACCCGGGAGTTTGGGGAGATGTACGCGCACGCCAGGATGACGCCGAAGACGCCCGCCGAGGCCCCCACCAGGGGCGTCTTCGGATCTGTGAAGAGAAGTCCCGGGATGCGCGGCATCCCCATGCTCGCGAGGGCGGTCCCGGCCCCGTTCAGGATGAGGTACATCAGCCCGCCGAACACCCCGCAGGTCAGGTAGAAGGCGAGGTACCGCTTGGAACCCAGGTGCTGTTCCACCATGGCGCCGAACATGTACAACCCCAGCATGTTGAAGAACAGGTGCACGACGCCGCCGTGGAGGAACTGGAATGTCAGGAAGCGCCAGAACTCAAGCCCCCCGGCTAGCGTGACCTCGTGGGTCGAGAAGTGCCCATGCTCAAAGAGAAACTGCCCGGCGCGGGGCGAAACGAACGCCAGCAGCAGCACCGCCACGTTCACAATGATGAGCCAGATGTTCGCCGAGAATCGCGAGACAGACCCGAACCCGCCCCGCTGAGTGTTGCGGAATGTATAGTCTCGGTCGTAAATGCCCATCGGTCAGCAGGTCTCCACGAGTCGTTCAGTCGCGTTGGGCGCGACCATGCGCCAAGACGCACATGCTATCCACGCCGCCGACGCTCGGTCTCGCGCGCCAGCACCCCCCGCTCGGCTTGGTTCAGGCTTTGCAGGCCTTCCCGGGATATTTTGGATAACACCGCGTCGAGTTCCAGCCCGCCGGCGCGCCCGGAGGGTGTCACGCCGCTCGCGGGAGGCGATTGCCGCTCGATCGCAGTCGCAGGATCGGCAACTTCCGGGCGCGCCACGAACTCACCCCGCCGATATTCCATCCATGTCGCCAGGGCGCAAAACGCCGCGAGCGCAATGAGCCGGGTCTGCTGAGCGGTCGCGGCCAGCACAAACAGAAGCAGTGCGATGAACAGGCCCGCCTTGGTTGCGATTTCGCTCGCCGCCAAGGCCCCGCCCATCGCCCGCCTGCCACTCCGTTCCCTCAGCCACGCCTGTAGGATGCGCCCGCCGTCAAGCGGGAACATGGGCAACAGGTTGACCGCCAGAATCAGCAGGTTGGCGTAGTAAGCCCACCAGGCCGCGATCAGCCAACCGCTGCGCAGTGCCGTTGCGGTCGCACTCGGGGCCAGCGGGTTGAGTTCGTACAGCATCGAGGGCGATGCCCCCGCCAGCAACGCGGCCCCTCCCAGCACGGGCACCAAGGCCAAGGACGCCGCCAGGCCTCCGGCCTCGGCGAGGATCGGGCGGGTCGTTCCCGGCCTGACCACCGGCGTCAAGCCACCCACGGGCCAGATGGTCACATGGTCCACATCGCTCCCGAGCCGGCGAGCGAGACAGCCTCGCAGTCCCTCTCGTACCAGTGAAACCAGCAACAGCGATATCACCACGCACGCCTTGTGCAACGAACCCATGTTCCCCTGGGGCAGCGAGGCGACCATTTCCGCACCCGCCCAGATGGGAACGATCGCGTGCACACGGATCCGCAGCGAGAGCAGTCGAAGCAGCGGGATCGGAAAGGACCAGGTCAGCGGGTCCTCGCGAAGTCCAAACGTCGGACGGCCGCGTCCAGCGGGGCCGCGGCTGCCACTGTCGTGGTCAAACTCCGGTTCGGTATGCGGGTTGTTTACCGCCGCCACGCGCCAACCTCCAGCACTTAGGCCCCCAGCAGCCCCCGCCCCTCCGCCAGCAGCAGGGTGAGGATTGACTTGGCATCGAACAGTTCACCCGACGAGATCATCGCCAGGGCCCCCCGGGCGGGCGTGGGGTGTACGGTAATGAGTTCCCCGCCCTCCAGCCGCTGACCCACCGGCGCGAGTCCCATCGCGAGGTACGCCCACATGAGTTCATCAGAGAGCCCCGGTGATGAGTAGAACCGGCACAGGGGTGCGATGGTTGCGGCTGAAAAACCCGTTTCTTCTTCCAGTTCCCGGGCGGCGCACGCCGCCGGGTCTTCGCCGGCTTCCAGCGTGCCCGCGGGCAACTCGTACAGCCACCGCTCGATGCTGATCCTCCAGTTGCGGATCAGGACGACTTTCGCGCCCTGAGGCGTAGCCAATAGCGGCAGGACCACCACCGCGCCGGGGTGCCTTACGACCTCTCGCGTCACCATCCGCCCGTCGTACCGGACGCTGACGCGTTCGTAGTTGAACTTCGCACCACGGTGGAGCACTTCGCGGTTCGGACGCTGGATATCGTTGGGTCCACCTTCCACGCCCGAACTGTACGTGCAGATGACAACAGAACGCCCGACAACCCCCAGCCCCAACGGATCAGCCCGGCCCCCCGTGCCGATCATCCGATTGGTAGACCTTCATAAGTCCTTTGGGAGTCAGGTCGTGCTGGACGGGGTCAACCTGGATATCCAGACCGCCAAAACCACGGTCATCATGGGGCCGTCGGGGTGCGGCAAGTCCGTCATGCTCAAGCACATCGTGGGCCTGCTGCGCCCGGACTCGGGCGAAGTGTACTTCGATGACCAGCGCATCGACAGTCTTTCGGAAAGGGGCCTGGCCCCGGTCCGGCTGCAGATCGGGCTGCTTTTTCAAATGGGGGCGCTCTTTGACTCGATGACGGTCGAAGACAACATCGCCTTCCCGCTCATCGAGCACACCCCGCTGCTCCGCGCAGAACGCCGCGAGCGGGTCATGAGCGCCCTCGAAACCGTCGACCTTGCCGGGGTCGAGCACAAACTGCCCTCACAACTCTCAGGCGGGCAGCGCAAGCGAGTGGCGCTCGCGCGGGCGATCGTCCTGCGGCCACGGGTTGTCCTGTACGATGAGCCCACCACCGGGCTGGACCCCATCCGCTCCGACGGCATCAACGAGTTGATCATCAAGCTGAAGGAAGTCGTCGGAGTGACCAACATCGTGGTGACGCACGACCTGATATCCGCCCGCAAGGTAGCCGACCGCGTCGTGATGCTGCTTACCGGTAAGGTTGCCGCGGACGGCACCTTTGATTCGCTCGCAAACAGCCCCGACCCCCGGGTCCAGCACTTCCTGGCGGGCAAGTACGACCGCGATGTTGATGCGCCCGAGCAACTCAGGACGGGCGAGGTTGCCCAAGAATCCACGGAGTCCATGGAATGAGGACCACAGTTGTCCGCGACTTCTTTACCGGCCTGACCGCCCTGGTGGGCTTGGTTGGTTTGTTCATCATGCTCATCCTCTTCGGGGAGTTCAGCGACTTCGGGCAGAAGCACTACGTCTTTACCGTGAACCTCTCGACCGCCGCGGGCCTCTCCGCTACCTCGCCGGTGACGCTCAACGGCGTTCGTGTCGGCCAGATTGAGTCCACCGCCATCCGTATGTCCCCTGATGTTGGGGCCACGCTGCGGGTACGCGTTCGGGAAGGAACCAAAATACCCCGCAAGGCGACCGTCGCCATCGAGCGGAGCCTGGTCGGGGATGCCTCCCTGGACTTTGTCGTGCCGGTCAACCTCGTGCCGGATGGCTTTATCGTTGAAGGAGAGGTTGTGGACGCCGGCGAGCCCTCATCGCTCATCAACCGCCTGACCAGCATGGTGGAAAAGCCGCTCGAGCGGCTGACGGCGACGGCGGACAACATCGACAAGCTCGCGGCCACGTACACCACCTTCGGAGAACGCCTGAACGAGATGATCGAGCCCCGGACCGTCGCGGAAGTTGATGGTGGGAAAGAGCCCAACCTCCGCACAACCATCGCCCGCGCCGACCAGGCGCTGGCGGGGGCCTCCAAGTGGTTGGGGGACGATGCGCTGTTGGCGCAGTCGCGCACGCTGATCGAGCGGGCCAACCAGGTCCTGACCGACGTTTCGGCCCTTGCGGGAAACCTGGAGCAGAAAACAACCAAGGCCGGCGCGCAGATCGATGCCGTGGCCGCCCAGGCCCTGGTCACGTTGCGGAACACCGAGACGGCCGCGGGCGAGCTTGCTCAGGCCCTCGAAACCGTGAACAAGGGCGGGGGCACTCTGGGGAAACTGGTGAACAACCCCGACCTGTACAACTCGCTGAACGACGCGGCGAAGCGGCTGGACCGGGCGTTGTCGGAGTTTCAGTTGCTGGTTGAGAAGTACAAGACGGAAGGGTTGCCTTTGAAGTTGTAAGGATTGGCGCGGGAGTACACCGCGCACGGGCAAGCCGACCACAGAGCACGAAAAGGGGGAGAGGCCGCGGCCGCCACGCTCAAACCCGCTCCCTCACGGTCGCGTCTCTGACACACACGGGCTCACCCGCGGTTCCAAGTTCCCCCGCCATACACCGCCGCGTCTCCCAGATCCTCCGCGATTCGGAGCAGTTGGTTGTACTTGGCGTTGCGGTCGCTGCGGCAGGGAGCGCCGGTCTTGATCTGGCCGCAGTTGGTCGCCACCGCGAGGTCCGCGATGGTTGCATCTTCGGTTTCGCCCGAGCGGTGCGACATCACCGCGCTGTAGCGGTTGCGCATCGCCATGTTCACCGCCTCGAACGTTTCGCTCAGGGTGCCGATCTGGTTGACCTTGACCAGGATGGCGTTGGCGCACCCTTCCTTGAGGCCGCGCTCCAGGAACTTCTTGTTGGTGACGAACAGGTCGTCGCCGACGAGTTGGACCTTGGCCCCCAGGAGTTGGGTCATCTTCCGCCAGCCGGCCCAGTCGTTTTCCGCCAGGCAGTCTTCCATTGAGCGGATGGGGTACTTGGCGGCCCAATCGGACCACATCTGGATCATGCCGTCGCTGCTCACGACCTCCTTGGTGGACTTGAAGAACTTGTACCCTTCCTTGCCGTCCTTGGCGGCCTCATTCCACAGCTCACTGGTGGCGGGGTCGAGGGCTACGAAGATCTGTTCGCCCCACGAGTACCCGGCCTTGGTCGTCGCCTCTTCGATAATCTTGAGGGCCTCTTCGTTGCTCTTGAGGTTTGGGGCAAACCCGCCCTCATCACCCACCGACGTCGAGAGGCCGCGCGCGTGCAAGACCTTCTTGAGGGTGTGGTAGATCTCCACGCCCGCCCGCAGCGCCTCGCCAAAGTCGTCAAACCCCCAGGGCTGGATCATGAACTCCTGAAAGTCCACCGTGTTGTCGGCGTGCTTGCCGCCGTTGAGGATGTTGAGCATCGGGACGGGGAGCACCTTGGCCGCGGCCCCGCCCAGGTAGCGGTAGAGCGGAAGGCCGGAGCACTCGGCGGCGACCCGTGCGACGGCCATTGAGACGGCCAGGATGGCGTTGGCCCCCAACTGCGACTTGTTGGGGGTGCCGTCGAGGGCGATGAGGAGGTGGTCGATGGCTTCCTGGCTTCGGACGTCCATCCCCAGCACTTCGGGGGCGATTCGTTCGTTGACGTTGGCGACGGCCTTGAGCACACCCTTGCCGACGTACCGCTTGGCGTCGTCGTCGCGCAGTTCAACCGCTTCGTTCTCTCCGGTGGAAGCCCCGGAGGGCACGGCCGCCCGCCCGAGGAAACCCGAGTCGGTTACGACGTCGACCTCGATGGTGGGGTTTCCCCGGGAATCGAGGACTTGGCGGGCCTTTACGGACTGGACTTCAAAGCTCATGGGTGCCCCTGTGCGTTGTGCGAAAGGTCGAACGGAACTAAAGCCCCGGAGGGCGTGCAAGAGGGGGAAGAATACCCTCCGGAAGGAAGCGCGCCGCGTCCCGGCGCGGGTGATATCGTTGGAAGTCACTCCGATGCCGCGACAGGGGCCACCACGGGGACTGGAATGCCGACTTCAGCTGAAGGATTCGTCAAGAGGACCGAACGTCTCAAGGCGGACCTTGTCGATCAAGGGCGGCGTGTGCAGGCCATGCTCGAGGCGGCGTTTGAGTCGCTCTTCAACAACAACCCGGAACGGGCCGGCTGGGTACGGATGCAGGATGATGTGATCGACAACGCCGATGTCAGCATCGAGCGGGCCTGCGTCACCCTCCTGACCGACGCCACCCGCCAGGGGGCCGAACTGGACACCGGGCAGCTCCGGGCGGTTCTGACGATCGTGAAGGTCAACAACGAACTGGAGCGCATCGCCGATGTCGCGGCCGACCTTGCCGAACACGTGGAAGTCCCCCGGGCGGCTCCGATGGAATACCCCGATACCTTCCGCGTGATGGCCAACAGCGTCATCGGCATCATGCGCGATGTCAGCACGGCTGTTCAGCGCAACGACCCGGCCCTCGCCAATATTGTTCTCCAGAGCCAGCACGCGGTGACGGCGTTCAAGGCCGCCATCGTGCGCGACGCGGAGGAACGCATCGCCAAGGGCCGGATGTCCGTTGATTCGGCCTTCATGCTGCATGAAATCGCGGGCCAGTGCGAGGCCATCGCCGATCACTGCACCAACATCGCCGAGCAGGTGATCTACCTGACCACCGGGGCGATCGTGCGGCACATGCCGACAAGCTGGGTTGAAGTGCCCCGGCCCAGGGCGGGTTGACCCTCCGAAGGTTCGGCTACGCACGCGCTGGTTCGCGCTCAGTAGTCGCGCGTGCGCCCTCACACAACTCAACCAGTGCGTCGATCGCCGCCCCCGCATCGCGCTCCTCCACAAACGGGCCGAACGACATCCGGAAGGCCCCCGCGCCGCCTTGATCGGGGTGTGTGCCAAAGGCCTTGTGGGCGTGCGGCGCGCACGTGAGCCCGGCCCGCACCAGCAGCCCGAACAGCTGTTCCAGCACCGCCGCGGCTTCGTGCGGGGTCAGCGTCTCGTGTGTGAACGCAAACACCCCGACGCGATGTTCAGGCACAACCGGACCAAGCAGACGCAGACCAGCGAGCGGGCCATCACCGCCACTGCCGTCACTGAGACGGGCCCCGGCGCGGCGCAGTTCAGTGAGCATGAACCTGATGAGTCCGAGTTCGTGGAGGCGAACCGCGTCAAGCCCGCGGTCCAGCAGCCACTTGACGCCCTCGGAAAGCCCGATGATACCGATGGTGTTGTGCGACCCGGCCTCGAACTTCTCGGGCATGGTCTGCGGGTGGGCATCGCTCTCCGACCAAGAGCCGGTCCCGCCCTCGCGCGTGGTCGCCACGAGCGCCTCAACTCCGGGGCGGATGTACAGGCCGCCGGTCCCCTGCGGCCCCAGCAGGCCCTTGTGCCCGGGGAACGCGAGCAGGTCAGCGCCGATCGCACGAACGTCAACCGGAATGTGCCCCAGCGATTGTGCCGCATCGACCAGGAACGGAACCCTGGCCTGCGCGCAGACCCGCCCGATCTCGGCCGCGGGCTGGATGGTGCCCGCGACGTTGCTCGCCATCACCACCGCCACCAGGGCTGTGTCGGCATCCATCGCCTGTACGATGTCGCGCGGATCAACAAGCCCTGTGGCCGGATCGCAGCCAACGCAGACCAAGTCGACGCCATCGGCTTCCAGCGCCGTCAGCGGTCGAAGCACCGAGTTGTGGTCCATCGCGGTCGTGATGATCCTGATACGCGCCCCAGCCCGGTCGAGCCGCCGCTGACGCACCACCCCCTTGATCGCGAGGTTGAGGGCATCGGTCGTGTTGAGCGCAAAGACCACGTGGTCGGCCGACTCCCCGTTGATCAACCGGCAGATCCGCTCGCGGCACTGACGGATGAGCCGGGCGCCCTCGCGCGATTCAGCATACTGGCCGCGCCCGGGTGAAGCGCCGACCTCCGTGCCGTACCGCAACATGGCCTCATAGACACCCGGGGGCTTGGGGAAGCTGGTGGCGGCGTTGTCGAGGTAGATGCGGCGGGGCGCCATGCTGGATTGTAGTTCAACGGACGACTCGCCCGGGGCTCAGCCGAACGCCTTGCGGTAGTCGGCGACGAACTTCTCCAGCCCCTGGTCGGTCAGTGGGTGCTTCATGCAGTCCTGGATGACCTTGAGCGGGCAGGTGGCGACGTCGGCCCCCGCCAGGGCGCAGTGGAGCAGGTGATTGGTGTGGCGGATGGATGCGGCGAGCACCTTGGTCTTGAGCCCGTAGTTGTCGTAGACGTGCCGGATCTTGTGGATCAGGTCCATCCCGTCCTCGCCGACATCGTCGAGCCGGCCGATGAACGGGCTGACAAGGAATGCGCCCGCCTTGGCGACCATGAGCGCCTGCAGCGATTGGAAGCACAGTGTCAGGTTGGTCTTGACCCCCTGGTCGCTGAAGGCCTTGCAGGCCGTGAGCCCGTCGAGTGTGCAGGGGAGTTTGACGACGATGTTGGGTGCGATCTTTGCGTGAGCGCCCCCTTCGCGCATCATGCCCGCGTAATCCGTGGCGATGACCTCCGCCGAGACCGGCCCGCTGACGACCTTGCAGATGTCCCCCAGTCGCTTCGCGTAATCAACGCCTTCCTTGGCGATCAGAGAAGGGTTGGTGGTGACGCCGTCCAGCACGCCCAGGTCGTGGGCCTGCTTGATTTCGTCGAGGCTGGCGCTGTCGATGTAGATGTCCATGTGCTGAGGGTATCGTGGCCCCGCGAGTCAGGCCCTGCCCGCGCCCAGTGGAATCAGCAGTTTTTTCAGTTCGCGCCGCATGATCTTCCCGGTCGCGTTCCGCGGCAGCGGGTTCATCAGCCGGATCTCGCGCGGGACCTTGTACCCCGCCAGGTGTTCCCTGCACCAGCGCAGCAGCGTGGGCTCGTCAAACGACTCCCCCTCCTTGACCTCGACGAACGCCACCGGCACCTCGCCCCGCATCGGATCGTGCTGCCCGATGACGCCGCTGGCCGCGATGGTCGCGTGCTGGTTCAGCACCTCTTCGATCTCGCGGGGGAACACGTTCTCGCCCCCGATGATCAGCATCTCTTTGATTCGGCCGGTGATATACAGGTGCCCATCCCCGTCGAAGCGGCCGATATCGCCGGTGCGGAAGAATCCATCGGCGGTGAAGGCCGCGGCGGTTTCTTCCGTCAGTTTGTAGTACCCCCTCATCACATTGGGGCCCTTGATCTGGACCTCTCCCTCGTCCCCCGCCGGCACCACGGCCGCCGAGGCCATATCGACGATGCGCTCGAGGACACGCGGGAGAGGCCTGCCCACCGAGTGCGGGCGCCACTCATTGGGGCGGCACCAGTTCGTAACCGGGGCGGTCTCGGTGAGGCCATACCCCTCGTTGATGGTCACGCCGAATCGGTCGCGGAAGCGGGCAAAGACCGAATCGGGCAGCGGTTCGCCACCGGAGACGGTGTACCGCAGGGATCTGAAGTCGTCGGCGGTGGCGTCTTTGGACGAAAGCAGCGCGTTGTACATGGAGGGGATGGCAACGAACACGGTGGGCCTGTGTTCGCGGATGAGTTTGATGATCTTGGGAGGCATGAAGCGGGCCGTGTACACCACTTTGACACCGGCGATCATCGGGAGCAGCGTGAGTACGGTCAGACCAAAGCTGTGAAACTGGGGCAAGACGCCCAGCACAACGTCGGGCTTGTCGATGTCTACCCAGTCAAGGATCTGTCGCAGATTGGCGGACAGGTTGCCGTGCGTGAGCATGACACCCTTGGGACGACCGCTTGTTCCCGAGGTGTAGAGCAGGACGGCCAGGTCATCCTCGTCGGCCATTGCCGGCAGTACGGGCTCAGGCACGCCCTGAAACGAAATGTCTTCCAATCGGACGATGTTCTTGACGTTGGGCGTGTGGCCCATGAAGTCGAGCATGGGCTGAACGGTCACGACCGTGTCGGTGCCGCAGTTCTGCACCACGTACCGCAGTTCATCTTCTTTGAGCAGGTAGTTGAGGGGCACGACCACCTTGCCCAGCATCCACCCGGCGAGCGCGACGATCGGAAACATCCCGCTTGTCGGCGCCAACACCCCCAGCGTAGGGGATTCGCATGAACTGCGGATTCGTGCGGCTACGTGCATTGCGCCGATAAGGATCTCGATCGCGCGGTAACTGCGCCGATCATCAACGACCGCGGTCCGTTGCGCCGTTCTGACCAGTCGCCTGATGATGGGCCAATGGATGCTCAATCGATGGAAACCTGCACCGTTCTCGAAGCCTTGGTCCCCGCCTTGGGACATGCCGCGGGCGGTATCCTAACCGCAACCGCCCCCGAGGGTGTAGAGGGCAAGGCTCGCTCGGTGCAACCTTGGGGACGGCTCGTATGACCAATCTTCTTCGTCATTTTTGTTTGGCCGCGTTCGGCGTGCAGATGGCCCTGGGGGCCGGCACCTCCTTGACTGGTTGTGCCACCTCGACGGTCACGAGTGACACCAGTTACGTCGAACTGTTTTCTACCGGGCAGTACTCGGAGAGTTATGAGTCGGCCTCCAAGGTCGCGGGTTCGATGCGAGGGGCAAACCGCGACCAGGCGGCCCTGATCGCCGGTCTCTCAGCGCAGGCCCTCAATCGCAACGACGATGCAAAGCGATGGCTGACGCCCCTTGTGATGAACTCGGACGCGGGCATCGCCGGCAAGTCCAACGCCACGCTGGGGTTGATCGCCCAGGAGCAGGGAGACCATCAGAAGGCCGTGGAGTTCCTTACCAAGGCAGGCAAGCGGATGACGGGGGACGAGTCCGCCCGGGCGTTTATGTACGCCGGTGATTCCCTCAAGACCCAGCGCAAGACCACCCAGGCCATGGAGATGTACTCTCTGGCCAAGGAGAAGGTTGTCGACGATTCCGCCCTGCGGACCATGATCGGCGACCGGATCAGCGGCCCGGGGACCATCCACGCCAGCCCCCCGCCGGGCGCGGGCAAGTACACCGTTCAGGCGGGGGCCTTTTCGAGCCTTACCCGCGCCAAGACCGAGGCCAAGGCGCTGCGGTCGAAGGGCGCGCCCCGGACGGTGCCGATCAAGAGCAGCGCCGGGCAGACGCTGTACGCTGTCCGGCTGGGGTACTTCAAGACCAAGCAGGAGGCGGACCTGCTTCGCAAGATTCTGGGATCGCGGGCCATCGTGACGACTACCGCAGGCGAGTAACCTCCCGCACGCTTCCGGTACCCCACAACCAAACCGCCGCGGAAGTGCCTGGAACCGGCGTACAGTTGACCCGTATACCGCTGGTTGACCTTCCGCGGGACGCGGGCCTGATCGGCCACACCCGAACAGAGCCTGCGCCCGCACTGAAATCCCACTCGCAGACTCGGGCGGGGAAGGTCGCGAAAGGAATGGCACATGACTGCAACGAACCGCCGGCGCGGCCTTGGATTGGTCACTGGGCTGGCATTCTCGTTGACCCCACTCTGCATCACGTCTGTGGCGATTGGGCAGGAGGAAGCCCCGGAGTGGGTCAAGAGCCTCGCCATCGATCCGGACAGCCCCTCGGCGAAGAAGTACGCTCAGCAGCAGAAGGTCCGGGTCGCCGCCGAGAAGGAACTCCGAAAGATCCGCGCTACCCACTTCGGGCAGTCGCGCGGCGTGGCTCTGCGGCAGGAAGGGATCCTGAAGCTGCGCGAGTTCATGGACCCAGCGTTGTTCCCCAGCATGATCAAGATTTTCAAGCGCGAGCAGATGGATGTCCGCTTGGCTTTATTAGATCACTTCCTGGACCACCAGAGCCCGGAGGGCGACACTTCGCTGGCTTGGCTGGGCGTCTTTGACGACGATCAGGAACTTCGCGCCGCCGCCACGGAGCGGCTGCAGAAGCGGATCGCGAAGGAAGGCAAGGCACCCGAGACCGTCACGCTCGTGGTGTACGAAGGTCTGCGCTCGGGCAAGAAAGCGGCGATGTCTGCGGCCGCCAAACTCGCCCAGAACCTCTCGCTCATCGAGGCCATTCCGTGGCTCATCGCGGGGCAGGTTCAGGGGCAGACCACCGGGGCGGGCACCGCCGGCGGCGAGAGCGACGGCGCTCTGGCCTGGATCATGGTGGGAACACAAACAGCGTTCGTGAGCGATCTGACACCGGTGGTCGGTCCCAACGCCGTCGCGTTTGACCCACAGTTGAGCGTTGTGACGGAGGGCACTGTGCTGCGGGTGATGGATGCGGTCGTGGTGACGTACTACCTCGACCTCAACAACGCCCTGATCGAACTCACTGAAAAGGAGTGGGGTCAGCCGACCCGGCAGTTTGGCTGGGACTCCCCGAGGTGGCGCGAGTGGTACCGCAAGGAGTTCCTCCCATTTATCGCCGAGCGGAAGGTTGCCGCCGCCCAGCCCACGTTTCCCGCGACGACCGAACCTGCCGATGCCAAGCCGGTCGTGCCTGACAAGAAGTAACTCGCGGGACGGCTCAACCGAGCGCAATCACGGATGCCGCGGCGTACTCACCTGTGTGTGTCATCGAGAGTTGCCACGCCGTCACGCCCAGCGACCCCGCGAGTTTCAGCGCCTCGCCCGAGAGCGCGAGCGTCGGCCGGCCGGCCGCATCGGGAACAACCTCCAGTTCGGTCCAGGTTATTCCGTTGGCCAGCCCGGTGCCCAGGGCCTTGAGCGCTGCCTCTTTGGCGGCGAACCGCCCCGCGAGGTGCTCGGCCCGCCTGCGCCGCCCTGCGCTGTGGTCTGACTCGGCCCGTGTGAAGACCCGCGTCAGGAACCGATCGCCGTGCCGATTCAGCACGGCGGCGATCCTCGCCACTTCGACCAAGTCAATCCCGTGTCCGATGATTCGCATGGTTGCCCGACTTCGCGTGCGGGGAAGGAACTGTTCAGGACACCTTCAGCGGGCGCCCTTTTTCTTTGGCCTCTTTGTGCTTGTAGCGCTGCGAGACGCTTTGGCGGATGAAGTCCTGGGTGTTTTCGCGGGCTTTTCCGCGACGGGCTCGGCCGCCTTTGCGGGTTCGGCCTTATCCCCGGTCGCCGGTTTCTCGGCGGGCTTGTCGCTGGTGGTGGTGGTGGCGGGCTTGTCGGCCGCCTCGGCGCTTTTCTTGTACGACTCGGAGCGGTAGTCGGTCTGGTAGAAACCGGAGCCCTTGAAAATGACCGCCGCGCCGGTGCCGATGAGCCGCTCCAGCGAGCCCTTTCCGCACTTGGGGCACTTGCGCACGGGCGCATCCTTCATCGACTGGAAGAGTTCCATCGCGTGCTTGCAGTTGTTGCAGCGGTAATCGTAGGTTGGCATGGTGGTGGTTCTTGCACTATTCCGAGGGCGCGACCGCCACCTTGGCCGGCCTCAGCACCCGGTCGCCCAGGGTGTACCCGGCTTGGAGGGTCGAGGAAACGTGGCCGGGGGCGATGCCCGGCAAAGCCTGCTGCATGATCGCCTCGTGGCGCCCGGGAACGAACTCCTCGTTGGGGGCAGGGCTGATCACGCCAACCCCGTGCTGCTGGAGCGACTTCATCAGTTCATCGCGGATCACGCGCACGCCGGTCACGATCTGCTGGACCGACGCCTTGTCCGTGTCCTGCGCGAGCGCCAGGTCCAGGTGGTCGATCACGCCTACAACGCCGGAAGCGACCGAACCCATGCCCTGCTGCTTTGCCACCTGCTCGTTCTGCAGCGCCCGCCTCTGATAGTTCTGGAAGTCCGCCATCTGGCGCAGCGACCGCGCCTTGGCTTCTTCAAGCTCGGCCTCCAGCGCCGCAATGCGGTCGTACAGCCCGGCGGCAGCGTCGGACCCGCCTTCAGCGTCGAGATTGAACTCTTGTGGATCGTTCATGTCACCCTTGCCCGTCCCGCCCTCAGGGCTTCTACCTGATCCTGGTGGTTTGCCCTCCGGCTCGCGCCCCTCCGGTTTGTTCCGTGCCATCGTGAACCCCCGTCCGCTGCGGACATGTTCCAACAGACTACCGCTTATCCCCGGCGAGGAAGTCGGCGACCCGTTTCAGGAATCCAGTGCTTTCGGGCAGCACGGCCGCATCCTCCGTTTCGGCAAACTCACGCAGGATCTTCTCCTGCTTCGACGTGAGCTTACGGGGCGTTTCGATCTTGACCACTGTAATCAGGTCTCCCTTGCGGCCACCCCGCAGGTTGGGAAGGCCCTTGCCGGATACTCGGAACGTCGATCCGAACTGCGTGCCCCGGGGGATGGTCAGCGTCGCCGGCCCGTCCAGCGTGGGCACCTGTATCTCAGCGCCCAGTGAGGCCTGCGTGAAACCAATGGGCAGTTCCAGCAGCAGGTGATCGCCATCCCGGACGTACATCGAGTGCTCTTTGACCTTGACCAGCACGTGCAGGTCGCCGCGCACGCCCTCGCCGTTCTGTGAAACTTCCGGCGCGGGGGGCTCGCCCTCACTCGCTACCCGGATGGCCTGGCCTTCCATGATCCCCGCCGGAATCTTGACCGCCAGGCTGCGCTTGCGCGGCACCCGGCCCTTGCCCCGGCAGCCATCGCAGAACTCCTTCACGACCGCACCGCGACCGTGACACGCCGGGCACGCGACGACCATGCGGAACATGCCCCCAAGGCCCGACTGCTGTACCCGACCCTGGCCGCCGCACGTGGGGCACTTGATCGGCTTGGAGCCGGCCTTCGCGCCTGAACCCGTGCACTTATCACAGACATCCATCCGGGTGAACTCGACGTCCCGCTCGCAGCCGGTGTTTACCTCTTCGAGCGAGATGCTGACCTCTGTCTCCAGGTCGTAGCCGCGCGGCGTGCCGCCGCGCCGTTGACCTCGCCCACCCCCACCCGCAAACCCACCACCGCCCGCGAAGATGTCGTTGAACATCGAGAAGATGTCCGACACATCCATGCGAGAGAAGTCGTGGGCGGAGGCCCCGCGCCCGCGCAGGCCCTCGTGCCCGTACTGGTCGTAGAGCTTGCGTTTGTCGGGGTCGGAGAGCACCTCGTAGGCTTCGGCACATTCCTTGAACTTGACCTCGGCCTCGGCGTCGCCCGGGTTGCGGTCGGGGTGGTACTTCATCGCGAGTCGCCGGTAGGATCGGCGAATCTCTTCGCCGTCGGCGGTCTTCTCGACGCTGAGGACTTCGTAGTAGTCGCGGGTCGTGGGCATGGCTGGGTGATCTTACGAACAGCGCTCCAAGTACACCACGCCTACCAGACAGAGGCTTTTCCGGGGCCCGGTGCGGGTTTTCCGGCTTTGGTCAAACGCGCCACCAATCGAGCCCAGGGTGTTTCGACCCTGGGCCCGCGATGTATCCTGCGAAAGGCTTGGTCACCTGGTTCAGGCTATCGCGCCCGTCTCGACCTTATCGTCCTTGAGTTCGGCGATCAGCACATCTGTGGTCAGCATCAGCCCCGCCACACTGGCCGCGTTGATCAGGGCCGTCTTCGCCACCAGCGCGGCATCGATGATGCCCGCCTTGACCAGGTCGACATACTCCCCGGTCGCGGCGTTGAAGCCCACGTTGATGGTGTTGCCGCTCTTGGCTTTGGCCTCCCTGACCTTTTCGACCACCAGGTCGCCGTCAAAGCCGGCGTTTTCGGCGATCTGCTTCAGGGGAGCCTCGACGGCCTTGGCGACGATGTCGTAGCCAAGCTTCTCGTCTTCGGTCTTGGCCTTCTTCTGAGCGGCGCGGATGGCGTCCTGGGTACGGAGCAGCGCAACGCCGCCGCCGGGGACATACCCCTCCTTGGCAGCCGCGCGAGTGCTCTTGAGGGCGTCGTCGACCAGGTCCTTGGTGGCCTTCTGCGCCAGTTCGGTGGCCCCGCCGACGCTGAGCATGGCGACACCGCTGGTGAGCTTGGCCAGCCGCTCCATGAGCTTCTCACGGTCGTAGTCGCTGGTTGACTTCTCGAACTGGGCCCTGATCTGGTCGGCCCGGGACTTGATGTCTGTCTTCTTGCCCGCGCCCTCGATGACGGTCGTGGTCTCCTTGGTGACCACGATCCTCTTGGAGCGTCCAAGCTCGGTCAGCTCGACGCTCTCGATGGTGCGGCCCAGGTCCTCGCTGATGAACACCCCGCCCGTCAGGACGGCGATGTCACCCAGGAGGGCCTTGCGGCGGTCGCCAAAGCCGGGCGCCTTGACCGCGCAGACCTTGAGCATGCCGCGGAGGCGGTTTACCACCAGCGTGGCCAGGGCTTCATTCTCGACCTCTTCCGCGATGAGCAGCACGGGCTTGCCAGCCATGGCAACTTTGTTCAGCAAGGGCAGCAGGTCGGGGAGATTGCTGATCTTCTTCTCGTAGATCAGGATGTACGCGTCTTCAAGAACGCACTCGCCGGTCTTGGGGTCGGTCATGAAGTAAGGCGAGAGGTAGCCCTTGTCGAACTGCATGCCCTCAACGTAGTCGAGCGTGGTCTCGGCGGTTTTGCCGTCCTCGATTTCGACGACGCCGTCGGCCCCGACCTTGCTGATGGCCTCGGCGATGTGCTCGGCCACGGCCTCGTCATAGTTGGAAGACACGAGGGCAACCTTACGGTAATCGTCCTTGCCCTTGCACTTGGTGGCCATCAGGGCGATAGCCTCGGAAGCAGCCTCGGCGGCCTTGTTGATCCCCCGCTGCAAGTGGACGGGGTTGGCCCCGGCGGTGACGTGGCGAAGACCCTCGGTGAAGATGGCCTGGGCAAGCACGGTCGCGGCGGTGGTGCCGTCGCCGGCCTTGTCGGCCGTGCGCTTGGCGACCTCGTTGACCATCTTGGCGCCCATCGCCTGGAAGGGCTCGGGGAGCGAGACCTCCTTGGCGACCGAGACGCCGTCCTTGGTGACCTGCGGGCCGCCGTACGAGCGCTCGATGACGACGTGCCGCCCGCTGGGGCCCATCGTGCACTTCACCGCCTCGGCAAGGCGGTCAACGCCCTTTTTCATCTCGAGGAGCGCCGCATCCTGGAACATAATCTGTTTGGTAGCCATCTGAAACCCCTAGGCATTAGGCATCGGGCATCGGGCATTGGGGCCAGAGCCGGTGCGACCAACTGACGTATCTTTGTCCTCTAAGCTTCGGATGAGCGCGGCGAGGATTCGACCGCACTCCTGTATGCGATCCTGGATCGCGGCGAACGCATCGTCTGGTACAAACTCAAGCCTTGCCGCCAACATCGTCTGAGTATCAACCTCAAAGAGTGAACCGCGGGCTGCTCTCAGGAATCGGAGGTAGTCGCCGGTCGGCCCACGCCCGTACCCCTCGGCGATTTTGCTCGGCACCGAAACAGCGGCACGACGAAGCTGGGAAGTTAGCCCAAACCTCTCGGCATCCGGAAACGCCTTGGAAAGCCGGTACACCAATACAACAAGGTCCATGGCTTTTTGCCATGCAATCAAGTCGCGGTGTGACCGAATCTCGCCCACGTGCTCATTCCCCGATGCCCAATGCCCGATGCCTCTCTGCTTACCCCTCAATCACACCGAGCAACTCGCCTTCCTTCAGGATCAGGTGCTTCTCGCCCTTGATCTCAACCTCGGTGCCGGAGTACTTCCCGTACACCACCGTGTCACCCTTGCGCACCGACATCTCAGCCCGCTTGCCATTGTCCAGGCGCTTGCCGGGTCCGGTGGCGATCACCTGGCCCTTCACGGGCTTTTCCTTGGCGGCTTCGGGGAGGTAGATACCCGAGGCGGTCTTGAGCTCCGGCTCAATGGGCTTGACAAGGACGCGGTCTTCGAGTGGTTTTACGGCCATGGTCTGATGCTCCTGTGACTCTTCGCGTGGACTGACTCTGCTTTGTTCACTGTCGATGCTACGAATTCCCGGTGCCTGATACCTCAGGCCCGGCTCCCTTACTCACCGATGACGGCTTGGAAGCCTTCCTCCTCGCCAGAAAAAACTCCAACCCAATGGGGATCACGCTCGCAATAACGATCCCCAGCACCACCAGGGAGAAGTTCTCCTTGATGATGGGGATATTCCCAAAGAGGTAGCCCGCCATCGTGCACCCCCCCACCCAGAGCACGGCGCCCAGGACGTTGTACATCGCAAACTTGCCGTACGTCATCGCGCCGGCCCCAGCGACAAAGGGGACGAAGGTCCGCACGATCGGCACGAAACGCCCGATGACCACAGCCTTCCCGCCGTACTTCTCGAAGAAGGCGTGCGTTTTCGCCAGGTGCTTGCGGTTGAGGAGCCTCTCGTAGAGCGAGGGCTTGTCTCCCGGGGAACACTCCCTGCAAAAGACCCGTGGCCCGATCAGCTTCCCCGCGGCGTAGTTCACCGCGTCGCCCGCCACGGCGGCAACAAACAGCAACCCCAACACCAGGGGCAGGTTGAGCGTGCCCGTCCCCGCCAGCGCCCCCGCCGCGAACAGCAGCGAGTCTCCCGGCAGGAAGGGCATGATGACCAGCCCCGTCTCTAAGAAGATGATCGCAAAGAGCAGCCCGTACACCCACGGGCCGTGATCGGTCACGACCTCGGTCAGGTGTTGGTCGAGGTGGAGGAAGATATCGAGGACTTGTTGCATGCATGCGGGCCGACATCATTCGCTTACTTGTGTGTGAGTGTGTCCTAGAACCCCATCCCACCCATCCCACCCATTCCTCCCATGCCACCGCCCATCCCGCCCATGCCGCCTCCCATGCCCCCGCCGGGGGGGCCGCCGGCGTCCTTCTCCTCGGGCTTGGCTGTGATGATGCAGTCGGCGGCGAGCAGCATCGTCGCCACGCTCGCGGCGTTCTGGAGCGCCATCCGGTCAACCTTGGCGGGCGTGATGACGCCCATCTGGACCAGGTCGCCGTACTCATCGGTCAGTGCGTTGTAGCCGAAGTTGCCCTTGCCCTCTGAAACCTTGTTGACCACGACCGAGCCTTTGGCGCCGGCGTTTTCTGCGATGGTGTGCAGGGGAACAGCGAGGGAAGTTACGACGGTCCGGATCCCCGCGGCGAAGTCAAACTTATTGCGGCCCACGTCCTCGCTGGTCGCTTCGTCATTCTTGCCAAAGACGCGGCTGTACTCCTTCATCGACTCCAGCGCCTTGCGGGCGCGAATAAACGACACACCCCCGCCGGGAACGATCCCTTCCGCCACGGCCGCACGTGTGGCGTGCAGGGCGTCTTCGATGCGGGCCTTCTTTTCCTTGAGTTCGGCTTCGCTGGCCGCGCCGACCTTGACCACTGCGACGCCGCCGGCGAGCTTGGCAAGCCGCTCCTGCAGTTTCTCGCGGTCGTAGTCGCTGGTGGTCTTCTCGATCTCGGCACGGATCTGGGCGATGCGGGCCTGGATTCCCTTGGTTTCGCCCGCGCCCTCGATGATTGTGGTGTTGTCGGCATCGACTTCAAGTCGCTTGGCCATACCCAGGTGCCCGATCTCGAGCTTGTCGAGTTCAAGGCCCAGGTCCTTCATCACGGCGGTCGCGCCCGTGAGGATCGCGATGTCCTCGAGCATGGACTTGCGGCGATCGCCGTAGCCCGGGGCCTTGACCGCGCACACCTGGAGTGTGCCGCGGAGCTTGTTGATGACCAGCGTGGCGAGGGCCTCGCCCGAGACATCCTCGGCGATGATGAGCAACGGCTTTTTGGTCGCCATGACCTTTTCGAGCAGGGGGACCAGCTTGGTGATCGAGTCGATCTTGTCCTCGTGCACCAGGACCAGGCACTTCTCGAGCACGACCTTCATCGCGTCGGCGTCGGTCACGAAGTTGGGGGATAGGAAGCCACGGTCAAACTGCATGCCCTCGACGACATCGACGATGGTTTCGAGGCTCTTGCCCTCCTCCACCGTGATGACGCCGTCCTTGCCGACCTTTTCAAACGCGTCGGCCATGATCTTGCCGATTTCGGCATCGTTGTTGGCGGAGATCGCAGCGACGTTCTGGATGTCCAACTTCCCCTTGACGGGGGTTGCGTGGCCATTGATTTCCTTGGCGGCGACTTCGACCGCGGCCTTCATCCCGCGGATCAAGGCGTTGGCGTCGACACCGGCGGCGATGTGGCGCAGGCCTTCGCGGAAAAGCGCCTCGGCGAGAACGGTCGCCGTCGTGGTGCCGTCGCCGGCCTCATCGCTGGTCTTACTGGCCGCCTCCTTGACCAGGAGGGCCCCCATGTTCTCAGCCTTGTTGCGGAGTTCGATCTCTTCCGCGACGGTGACGCCGTCCTTGGTGACCGTGGGGCCGCCCCAGGACTTGTCCAGCACTGCGTTGCGGCCCCGGGGCCCCAGCGTTGCCTTTACGGCCCTGGCGAGCTTCTCCACACCGGCAAGAAGGGACTGACGAGCGTCGACATCGAAGGTGAGTTCTTTGGCTGCCATGGACGGATGACTCCCAATAGGCTTGTTGACTTCTGCCTTGCGTCGGATGGCTCTGGGGTGCCACCCCAAAGGGCCCCCAATGCCACCCGGCGCGCGGATTCGAACGACCAACCCCAAGGCAAGGCTGGTGCCAGTCCCCTTTGGGCACCTGCGGAGCCGGGTGGCATCGTTGGGCGATCAGGGACCTGTCAGCATGCGGCCGGGGTTTGGACAGGCCTGCCGAACTGGCAGATAACCGGGTCTCCGGTCCTCCGGTGCAACCAGGCCCCAGCCCGGGCACTTTGTCACCGAGGTCTGGTCTCACTACCATGGCCCCAATGACCACCCTGGCCACCACCCAGCTGAACACCTACCTGCCCATCGCGCTCATCATCGTCATGGCGGTCTCGTTCGCGGCCGGCAACGTGATCCTCAGCCAGGTGCTGGGCCCGCGCCGGCAGGGACGCATCAAGGGCCAGTCTTACGAGTCGGGCATGAACCCGATCGGGACAGCGCGCAAGCGATTCAATGTCCGTTTCTACCTGATCGCAATGGTCTTCCTGGTGTTCGACGTCGAGATCATTTTCCTGTATCCATGGGCGACGACGTTCCCCAACATCGCTCCTCGAAGTGATGAGAGCCTGATCTGGCTGGGGCGGATCTTTTTCTTTCTTTTCACCACTGTGGTCGCGTACCTCTATGGGTTCCGAAAGGGTGTCTTCAAGTTCGATTAGGCTCGCGATCGATGCACCCGGCCCAACCCATCGCCCCCAGCACGCCCCCGACCGTGCTCGTCCGCCCAACCGTGATGTCCACCGACCGCGCTGCTCGCGGGGAGCGGGCCTTGGCCCTGCTCGTGTGCATCGGGTGCCTGTCCATCTTGGCGGTGGCGGCATGGCTCGAGCCTTCTGGTGACGGTGCCGGGACCCACACGCAGTTGGGGCTCCCACCTTGTGGCTGGGCGAGCAGACTCGGCAGGCCCTGCCCGACCTGCGGGATGACCACCGCGTTCGCCTACGTCGCCGATGGGGACCTTGTTCACGCGTTCGTTGCTCAACCCGCCGGTTTTGTTCTCGCCCTGGGGACAGCGGCGGGATTCTGGGGTTCTTTGCATATTGCTGTGACCGGCTCGCGTTTGGGGCGTATAGGTGCAAGAATGCTGCGGCCGTGGTGGCTGTGGTCCGCCGCGGGAATGGTCGCGGCCGCATGGGTGTACAAGCTCGTGACGTGGCCCGCGACCTGACACCCAAGAAGTTGAAGCCCCGATGAAACGACCCACCCTGTTCAGGTTCCTGTCGTCCCTGTCACGCACGCTGGCAGTGAGCGCGGTCGTGGGCTCTGTGACCGTCGTCGTGCCCGGCTGCGAACTGGTCGGCGGGGCCGTCGAGAACTACAAGCGTGACAGCACGCACCTGATCAAGGCCGAGTACACGGGCCTCGAAGGCAAGACGTTCGCCGTGGTCATCGCCGCCGACCGGGCCATCCAGGCGGACCACCCCGGGCTGCTCGAGTTCATGACGAAGATGATGACGGACCGTCTGAGCGAGCACGGGAACGTGCCCCAGCCATCCGGCTACGTGCCGGCCGACGATGTGCTTCGCTACCTGTATGACAACCCCTCCTGGCCCAGCAAGCCGATGACCGAGGTTGCGCAGGGGCTCGGCGGCGTTGACCGCATCGTGTACGTTGAACTGCACGAGTACCAACTACACGACCCCGGCAATCTGTACGAATGGGCGGGCGTTGCCGCGGGGAATGTCTCGATCGTGGAAGTGGAATCGCCCACGCCGGATACGTTTGCGTTCGAGCGGACCATCGGCGTGAAGTTCCCGGACAAGAAGGGGTTCGGCCCCAACGAAATGGCGTCGAACCTCGTGACTTCGGCGCTCGCCTCCCGCTTTGTGGATCGCACAACGTGGCTCTGCTACGACCACCAGGAACCGTACTACCCGGACTATTGATCGCCGCCTGCTGAAGACTCAAGGAACGCTTGTGAAACACTCGAACATAGCCCCCTGTCGCGGATGCATGCGATGGATCACCGCCGGCGCATGGGCCTGTGCCGCGGCCCTGCTCTCGATGAGCGGCTGCAACATCATCGGTCCTGCGTATGTGCTCATCCACGGCCCGGAAAAGACGCCGGCCTTGTTCACCCTTGAAAAGGACCGAAGCACTGTCATCTTCATCGACGACCGCGCCAACATCCTCAGCCCCCGTGCGCTCCGGCAGACCATCGCGCAAACGGCGCAGAAGGCTCTGCTGGAGAACAAGACGCTGACCAACGTGATCGACGGCCGGGCCGCCATCCTCGCGGCATCGGAGGAGTCATCGAGCGAGCTGCTGGATATCGCCACGCTGGGCAAGCGCGTCGGGGCGGACATCGTGATCTACGCGACCACGCTGAAGTTTGAACTCTCTCCGGATGGACAGACGTTCCAGCCCGAGGCCAGGTTCAACGTCAAGGTGCTCGACGTCACCAAGCCGCAACCGCGGCTGTGGCCCGCCGAGCGCGAGGGCTACCCCCTGGTTGTAACCGGCGGGCCCCGTGCCGGAACCCTGCCCAGGACTACGTCCGAGGTCAACAAGGCCCGGCAGGCTCTCGCGGATCGGGCGGGCGTGGCCATCGCTCGGCTGTTCTTCAGTTACGAGACTCACGAGCGGGCCATGGAAAGCCGGTAGTACACGTGCGCGTCGTCCACCTCATTCAACCTTGCTCTGATTGCACACCGCACGACGGGCGATTCCTGACCAATCCGGACGCGCTCGGCAGCGACGCGGCGGTGCTGGCCTGTCGCGAAACCATCGAAGCCGCCCATGGCGTTCAGCACGAAGTGCTGGTCTTCGGAAACGGTGAAGCACAGCGGCGTGCCGTGCGGCTGGGCGTGTTCCCGACAGCACGCGTATCTCCACCACTCAACCGAAACCGCTTTGCGGCCACGGTCCTGCGTGCGTTCCTTGCCAGCCACGGCCCTTACGGCCTTGTGCAGGCATGGGGCGCTGGTTTCACAGGCCTGGTCGAACACGCCCTGCCGCGACACTGGGCGTGGGGCCTCGCGGACTTCGAGCGGGGGTGGATTCGCGGCAGCGCCCAAGCCAGCGACGAGGTGCTACTGCGCGTCCTCCCGGCGAACCCTCGCGCCTTGTGCCCGACCCCGGAGCCTCGCACATCGGCGCGGCGTCGCCTTGGCGTTGAAGACAGTGAGATTCTGGTGCTGGCGGCGGGTGACCCCGCCGGTCTGGTCGATGCGTCGTTGTTCGTGTACTTTCTCGCCATCCTGAGCGTCGCCGGCTTTCGGGTGGTCGGAGCCATACCCCGGGGCGCCTCCAACATCGGGCGCGCCGTCAGGCATCTCCGCGGCGGCGGGTATGCGAGGAGCATCCGCGTCTTTGACGATCCCAGCCTCCTGCTTGCGGATGCGGCGGACCTGGCGGTGGCGGCGTTCGCCCCCGCGATCGTCCGGTTCCCACCCATCAGCGCCAGGCTGGAGATCAGCCGCTTTGTGAGCATCGGGCTCCCGGTTGTCGTTCCTGATGTGCCGTCGCTCCGCGAACTGGTGGCGAGCGCTGATGAGGCATGTGTGGCCGCATCGTGCCGCCCTTCTGACTTGGCACGCTCGGCGGTCCGGCTGCTGAGCGGCGGGGCACCTCCCGGTGTTCGGCGCGCTTCACACATCCATCCCGATACACGGCCGCGCGTTGACGAGGTTGTCACCCGCTTCTGGGAAGAACTGGGCCAGTGTGAACAGCCGGCCCACCCGGATGGGTCTTCGAAGGTGCTCGTCGCATGAGCCGGTTGCCGCAGCCAGATCGGGCAACGTCCATCCTGTTTGTGTGCCTTGGGAATATCTGTCGTTCGCCCCTTGCCAAGGCTGTGTTTATACACCTGGCCGATCAACGGGGTGTCGTCCACCAGTTCGATATTGACTCGTGCGGCACGGGCGGGTGGCACGCGGGAGCCCCCGCTGACCCCCGGGCCGCGACTGTGGCAGCGAAGTACGGGATCGCGTTGAAGCACATCGCCCGCCCGTTGAACGCCGCGCACGACTTTCCCCGATTCCAGTACCTGGTTGCCATGGACGGCCGTAACGCGCAGGACCTGATCGCCGCCGGAGCCGAGTCCGGGCGGGTGTACCTGATGCGGTCGTTTGCGGTGCCCCGACCGGGTGCCGCGCCGCACCAACTGGACGTGCCCGACCCTTACTACGGCGGAGGCGAAGGCTTCGAGCGCGTGTACGAGATGCTGGTTGAGTCCGCCAAAGGCCTGCTGGATCAACTACTTGTCGGGCCGCCGCGGCGCTGACGGGCGCGTGAGAAGACTACAACTCCAGCAGCACTCGCTGCGGGTCCTCGATGGCCTGCTTGACCTTCACGAGGAACTGCACGGCCTCGGAACCATCGATGATGCGGTGGTCGTAGCTGAGCGCCACGTACATCATGGGGCGCAGCGCGACCTGGCCGGGGTTGGCGGGGTCTTCCACGGCGCGGTTCTTGATGGTGTGCATCCCCAGGATCGCCGACTGCGGCGGGTTGAGGATGGGGGTGCTCAGAAGCGACCCGAAGACGCCTCCGTTGGTGATCGTGAACGTGCCGCCCTGCATCTCTTCGAGCGTGAGCTTGCCGTCCTTGGCCTTGGTGGCGAGTTCCTTGACGCCCCGCTCGATGCCCGCGAAGGAGAGCGCCTCGCACCCGCGCAATACCGGCACCACCAGCCCCCTGGGCGTGGACACCGCGACCGCGATATCGCAGGAATCGTGCTTCTCGATCGCGGGCTGCCCTGATTCGTCCTGAACAATGAACGAGTTGATCAGCGGGAAAGCCCGCAGCGCGCCAACCGCCGCCTTAATGAAAAAGCTCATGAACCCAAGGCCGACACCGTGACGCTTCTCGAAGTCTTCCTTGTGCTGCTTGCGCAGGGCCATGACGGCGGTCATATCAACCTCGTTGAAGGTCGTGAGCATGGCCGCGGTGTGTTGGGCCTGGACAAGCCTAGAGGCGATGCGCTGACGCAGAGGGCTCATGCGCTCGCGCGTGACTCCTCGCGCCGCGGCGGGGGGCTGTGACTTGGTGGGCGTGCCGGCCGCGCCGTTCTGACGCGAGGCCACGACGGCCATCACATCCTGCTCGCGGACGCGCTGCCCGGCACCGGTGCCGGCAACCTGGGACAGGTCGATGTGGTGTTCGGCCGCTACTTTGCGGGCCAGGGGCGTCGCCCGCGCTGCATTGGCGACGCCGGCGGCTTCCTCTGGTTCCGGGAGCGTGGCGGTCGCGGCCTCAGCCGGGGCAGGCCTGCCGGGCTTGGCCAATGACTGGGGCGATGCGCCTGCGGCGGCGACAGCCTTGGGGGCCACCGCAGCCCCGGCAGGCGCGGGCGCGATCCTGCCGACGACGGCACCGACGTTGACGGTGTCGCCTTCCTTGGCGAGCGTCTGGAGCACGCCCGCCTCGGGCGCGCGGCCCTCGAACATGATCTTGTCGGTCTCGAGTTCGTAGAGGATGTCATCGCGGGAGATGGTCTCCCCATCTTTGCGCACCCAGCGCGCCAGCACCCCGCTCGTGACCGACTCACCGACCGCTGGAATCACAATGTCTACCGCCATGCGCGCCTCACCTGCTTGACCGAATCATTCAGCCGCGTGCCGGCGCCG
>Ga0163144_10004328_pt1 | contig 32014 bp, 24 predicted proteins | sample OliLak19BULKMAT1_FD_123175 | JGI IMG/M metagenome (GOLD analysis project Ga0163144, IMG submission 123175) | Freshwater microbial mat bacterial communities from Lake Vanda, McMurdo Dry Valleys, Antarctica - Oligotrophic Lake LV.19.BULKMAT1 | ecosystem: Environmental > Aquatic > Freshwater >... | reverse complement strand
CATCTGACCAAGCCGGTTTCCTTTGCCGAACTGCGCCGCGCAATCAACGGCCAGCCTTCCGCCTGACTTCGCCTTCAGTCATGAACACGGACTACGATACGCCTCCCAGACTCCTGGTCATCGACGACCAGACGGCCAACCTCAAGATCGTCGGCGACATCCTCAGCCGCTTGAACTTCGACCTGATCCTGTCCGACGACGGCGAAGAGGCCATCAGGCTGCTCGGGCAGCACAAGGTCGACCTGATCCTGCTCGACGTGATCATGCCCGGTCGCGACGGATTTGAGATCTGTCAGATGATCCAGGCGAACTCCCAGTGGGTCGACATCCCGATCATCTTCCTCTCCGCCGCCAGCGAGAAAAGCCTGGTCGTGCGCGCCCTCGAAGTCGGCGGCGTGGATTATGTCACCAAGCCGTTCAACCCCGCCGAACTGCTCTCCCGCGTGCGCACCCACCTCGCGCTCAAAGCCGCCCGCGACCGCCTCAGGCAACTCGCCAGGGACAAGGACGAACTGCTCGGGATCCTCGCCCACGATCTGAAGAACCATCTCGGCGGCATGCAAATGAGCGTGCAACTGCTGCAGGATCGCGCCCTCAAACACGGAGATGCCCGGCTTCAGCGTATGGGGGCCAACATCCAGACGGCCACCAACCAGATGTTCTCTTTCGTGATCGAGTTCCTCGCGAATTCCGCGGCCGATCGCGGCTTCACGCTCACGACCCAACCGATCTGGCTCCATGAGATCGCCGCGACCGCCGTGCATCACCACCGCGAGACCGCCCTGCGCAAGGGCATCGCCCTCGAATACTCCGGAAAAACCTCCAAGCCGGTGGCCGCCGACCACCGCGCGCTCGATCAAGTCCTGGACAATCTCATCTCCAACGCGCTGAAGTTTTCGCCACCCGACACCACCGTTCGCGTCACCGTCGAAAACGATCCCGCCGTCGAGGGTGGTGCCATCTGCCGCGTGCGGGACGAGGGTCCCGGGTTCACCGAGACGGACAAAGCCTCGATGTTTAGCCGCTACTGCCGGTTGAGTGCCCGCCCCACCGCCAACGAGCCGTCCACCGGTCTCGGACTGAGCATCGTCCGGAAGCTGATGGACGACATGGGCGGCCGGATCGCCTGTGAAAGCGAATCCGGCAGGGGCGCCACCTTCGTGCTGACCCTCCCCGTTTACCGGTCGTCGCCCCACCTCGAGCTCGCCGAAGTCGCGACCGCCAACCTGTAATCTGATGGATTTCCTCATCATCGACGACGACCGCATCTTCCGCGAAGCCACCTGTCTGTTGATCGAAGACGAGGGGCATTACGCCGAGGGCGCGGCCACGCCCGAGGCCGGTCTTGACGCCCTCCGCGAGGGTCAGTTCGACGCCGTCCTGCTCGATGTTCACCTCGGCAAGCAGAGCGGTTTGCAGCTGCTTCCGTCGCTGCTGAAACTCCGACCCCAGCAAACCGTCGTGATGTTCTCCGCGCAGGGCACGATCAAACACGCCGTGCAGGCCATCCAGCAAGGCGCGGTCGACTTCCTCGAAAAGCCGTTCACCCGCGAACAATTTCACGCCGTCATCGCCCGTCTGCGCCGGTTCACCGAACTCGGTCGGAAAATCGAGAACCTCGAGGAGCGGGTAAAGGAGAGCCAGGCGCAGCAACCCGGTGCCCTGATCGATTTTGAAACTCCGGCAATGAAGGCGGTGATGGATCTGCTCCAGCGGGCCGCACGGAGCCCCGCGTCCGTTCTCATCCTCGGAGAAAGCGGCACCGGCAAGAGCGTCGCCGCCCGGGCGCTGCACGAGCACAGCCATCTTGCCGACAAACCGTTCATCACCGTCAGCTGCCCCTCACTCACCAAGGAGCTTCTCGAGAGCACGCTTTTCGGCCACGTCCGCGGCGCGTTCACCGGCGCGATGCGCGACCATTGGGGCAAGGTCAAGGCCGCCGACGGGGGCACCCTCTTCCTCGACGAAATCGGCGATCTCCCGCTCGAGATTCAACCGAAGCTTCTCCGGCTGCTCCAGGAACGTGAATACGAGCGCGTCGGTGAAACCATCACCCGTCACGCCGAGGTCCGGATCGTCGCCGCAACCAACCGCGATCTCAAGCAGCGCATCGCCGAGGGCGCGTTTCGCGAGGATCTCTTCTACCGGCTCAACGTCATCACCGTGCAGATGCCGCCCCTGCGGGAGCGTCCCCGCGACATCCTGCGTTTCGCCAATCACTACCTCAAGCACTGCGCCGAGCGTTGCGGACGCAAGGTCCGGGGGTTCACCCCCGCCGCCGAGGAATTGCTCCTCCGCTACCCCTGGCCCGGCAACCTCCGCGAACTGCACAACACCATCGAACGTTCGGTCATTCTCACCAATGCCGACCGGCTCGACGCCGCCGATCTGCCGGTCGACTTGCACACGCATGCGGGAACCGCGGACGAGGGCGGCAACGACGCCGAGCTGAAGGTCGGTTCCATGGTCTCGCTCGAACGCTTGGAGGAGCAACATATCCGCCGGGTGATCGACGCGTGCGCCAATCTGGGCGAGGCCGCCCGGATCCTCGGAATCGACCAGGCGACGATCTATCGCAAACGGAAGAAAATGGGATTGAAGGGCAAGGCGGCCACACCGTCGCCCGCGTCCTCCGCCCTCGCGCCATGACTTCAAAGGCACCCATCCCAGACCCGCGCGAATCGTGCGACGCCGGTTCGCCCTCGACCTCCGAGCCGACGTGCTTCCCCTGCGAAGCTCCACCTCGCGACCGTCCCCGCATCCTGCTGGTCGATGACCACGCCCCGACTCGGAAGACACTCGCTCAGTTCCTTGGACGCCGCCACTACGAGGTGCTCACGGCCGGGTCCGTCGCCGAGGGCCGAGCTTGGGGTGCCTCGGGCGGACTTCAGCTCCTGATTTCTGACATCGGGCTGCCCGACGGCGATGGGTATGGTCTGATGTCCGAACTGCGGCACGACCACCCGAAGCTTCCTGGAATCGCCCTCAGCGGCTATGGTCTGAAGGAGGACGTCGCCCGATCACGCGACGCCGGTTTCACCGAACACCTGGTCAAACCCGTGAACCTCCACACGCTCGAGACCGCAATCTCCCGAATCCTCGCACCCTCGGAGGAGCCCTCGCCCGCTCACTGAACTCTCTGGGTCACGCTACGATCCCACCCCTCTTCCATGCCCAAACGTCACCCTCCCATCGCGGCAACCGACCGGCTCAGCAAGGCTCAGACCGGCATCGCCGGTTTCGACGATATCACCGGGGGTGGCCTGCCCGCGGGCCGGCCATCGCTCATCTGCGGCTCCGCCGGTTGCGGCAAGTCACTCTTCGGAATCGAATTCCTCGTTCGCGGGGCGACGCAATTCGGCGAGCCGGGCGTGCTCATGTCCTTCGAGGAAAGCGCGGCGGATATCCGCAAGAACGTATCCTCCCTCGGTTTCAACATCGCCGATCTCGTGGCTCATCGGCAGTTGGTGATCGACCACGTCTCGATCGAACGCAGCGAGATCGAGGAAAACGGGGATTACGATCTCGAGGGCCTCTTCATCCGTCTGGGCCACGCGATTGACTCGATCGGCGCCAAACGCGTGGTGCTCGACACCCTCGAGGCGCTCTTCTCCAGCATGAACAACCAGGCGATCATCCGGGCCGAACTTCGCCGGCTCTTTGCCTGGCTCAAGGCCCGCGGCATGACCACCGTGATCACCGGCGAACGCGGTGAAGGCAGCATGACGCGTCAGGGGCTCGAGGAATACGTCTCCGACTGCGTGGTCCTGCTGGATCACCGCGTGATCGGCCAGATCTCCACCCGCCGCCTGCGAATCGTGAAGTACCGTGGTTCCACCCACGGTGCGAATGAGTATCCCTTCCTCATCGATACGAAGGGCATCTCGGTCCTTCCGCTGAGTTCGGCCAGCATGAACTACAGCGTGTCCAACGACCGGGTTCCCACGGGCATCCCCGAGCTTGATGAAATGCTCTCGGGCAAGGGCTTCTACCGGGGCAGCACGATCATGCTCAGCGGCACCGCCGGCACCGGGAAGTCCAGTGTGGCCGCTTCTTTCGCGCATTCCACCTGCAGCCGCGGTGGACGCTGCATGTACTTCTCCTTCGAGGAGTCGGAAGCCCAGATCCTGCGCAACATGCGGTCCATCGGCCTCGATCTCGCACCCCATGTCCGGGCCGGTCTGCTGCAGTTTCACGCGACCCGGCCGACGGTCCACGGCCTCGAAATGCACCTCGTGCAACTGCACCGACTGGTCGACGAGTTCAAGCCCGCGGTCGTGATCCTCGACCCCGTGACCAATCTGGCCAGTGCGGGAAGCATCGTCGAATCGAACAACATGCTCATCCGGCTGGTCGACTTCCTCCGCAAGCGTGGCACCACCGCTTTTTTCATCAGTCTCGCCGGCGGCGGCAACGTCCCCGAGGCGACAGAGGAGGGCATGAGCTCCATCGTCGACACCTGGCTTCTCCTGAGGGACATCGAGTTCGGCGGCGAACGTAATCGCGGGCTCTACGTGCTCAAATCCCGCGGCATGGCCCACTCCAATCAAGTGCGGGAATTTCTCATCACGTCCAAGGGACTGCGCCTTGTACCGACGTACCTCGGTTCGACCGGCGTACTCACCGGTTCGGCCCGTCTCATCCAGGAGGCCAACGACGCCGCCCAAGCCACCTCCCTGTCCGAGGAGGTCGAGCGCAAACAGCTCGTGCTCGACTATCGCCGCCAGGCCGTCGAGGCCCAGATTGAGGCGCTCCGCGCCGGTTTCGAGGCGGAGTCCAAGGAATTCGGCCGGGTCCTTGCCAACCATCAGTCAAAGACGGACCAGATCCTCACCGATCGGCTCGCCACCGCCAAGAGCCGGCACGCCGGTTTGGCCAAGAAGCAACGGGGGCCGCGATGAACAAGAAAACCATCAGGACAACCGTCCGAAAGCGGCCCCGTGCGGTGCGTGAGGTGCAGTGGAACTTCCGCCTTTACGTGGCCGGCCAGACGACCAAGTCGATCACCGCGTTCGCCAATCTCAAACAAATCTGCGAGCAACACCTCCGGGGCCGCTACCGGATCAAGGTGATCGACCTGACGACTGCTCCTCAATTGGCCCAGGAAGATCAGATCGTCGCCCTGCCCACGCTGATTCGCCAACTGCCCGTGCCCGTGCGCCGGGTCATCGGAGACCTTTCCAACGCCGAGCGGGTCCTCATCGGTCTCGATCTTTCGCCCCCGCCGGCGACACCACACCCCCGTTCGAGCGAGTGATGCCTTCCGAACCCAAAGTCTTCCCCGCCGGAAAGCATCCGGCACCGCCGGCGCCACCCAAGCGGCCGACCGGCGATCGCACGGCCGAGTTCGAGGCGCTGCTCCGGGGTTCCAGCAAGCCGACCCGCTTCGAGCTGCTTCTTTGTGTTGCGGGCACGGGCCCCCGTTCGAGCGCGGCCATCGCCAACATTCGCTCCTTGTGCGAAGAGTTTCTCACCGATCTCTATGATCTCCAGGTCATCGACATCTACCAACAGCCGGCCGAGACCGCCGAACGACAAATCGTCGCCGCGCCAACACTGATCCGCTTGTTTCCCCTGCCGCACCGGCGGCTGATCGGCGATCTTTCAAGCCGGTTCAAGGTGATCGCCGGGCTCAATCTGCAGCCGCGCGCCCTTTCCGGTTCCACCCCAGCTGCTTGATGAAAAAGTCGCCCGCCAGCAAGCGCTCGCCATCGGCAAGGCGTCGTCCCGCGATCGCCATCGAAGCCGACGGAACCGCCGGGCGCTGGATCAGCGAGGCGGAATTTGCCCGCTTGAACGATCAGCTCCGGGAGGCTCAGGAATCCCTCGAGGCCATCCGCAACGGCGAGGTCGACGCGGTCGTCGTCAAAACGACCAGCGGCCACCAGATCTACAGTCTCAACGGAGCCGAACAGCGCTACCGCGTCTACGTCGAACACATGCAGGAGGGAGCGGTCACGGTCACTCATGATGGACTGGTCTTGTATTGCAACTTGCGTTACGCCGAGATGCTCAAAACCCCGCTCGAGCGCGTCATCGGTTCGAGCCTGGCCACCGGACTTTCAACCGAAGCATGGGAAACGGTCTCCGCCGTTTTCTCCGGGCCAGACAAGATCGTGAAGCATGAGTGCCAGTTGCAGTGCTCCGACGGCGGCTCCCTCGCGGTCCATCTCACCGCCAGTTGGCTCCCGACGGACGGGGAAAACGTGCTTTGCATCGTCGTGACCGATCTGACCGCGCAAAAGAGTCAACAGGAACTGCGTCTGGCCAGGGACCTCGCCGAGCGGTCAAGCCTCGCCAAGGACGCCTTCCTCGCCGCCCTCAGCCATGAACTGCGCACCCCCCTCACCCCGGCGCTGCTGGCGACCGCGGCTCTTGAAGAGCGGACGGACCTGCCCGAAACGGTCCGCGGGGACCTCGCGATGATTCGACGGAACATCGAACTGGAGGCGCGACTGATCGACGACTTGCTCGATCTCACGCGCATCGCCAGCGGCAAACTTGAACTGCATTCGTCCCCCATCGACGTCCATGCGGTGGTCAGGTGCGCACTCGAGATCTGCCGCGCCGACCTCGAGCAGAAGCGGCTTCACTGCGAACTGAATCTCAGGGCTCGGGAAATCGCCACTGTCGGCGATGCCATCCGTCTTCAACAGGCCCTCTGGAATCTGATTTCCAACGCGATCAAGTTCACCGCTCCGGGTGGTCAGGTCACCATCAGCACGGGCAATTCCTCGCCCGGGTCGGTCTGGGTCGAGGTCAGCGACACCGGCATCGGCTTCGAACCTGAGACTTCGCTCCTGCTCTTCAAGGCGTTCGAGCAGGGTGGCCGCCATGTCACCCGTCAATTTGGCGGCTTGGGTCTCGGTCTCGCGATCAGCAGCTCCATCCTCGCGGCTCACGGCGGCACGATTCGCGCCGAAAGCCGCGGTCCTCATCTGGGCGCCTCGTTCACCGCCGAATGGCCCCTGCGCCCCGCCCTCGCCTTCTCGGCCCCACCCGCGGACGCGGCCGTGACCGCGTCAAATGAAGCCCGCTGCTTGCGCATTCTCCTCGTCGAAGACCACGCCGACACCCGCAAGACTCTCGAGCGCTACCTCACGTCGGTGAAAAACGACGTGACATCCGCCGCGACCGCGCGCGAGGCGCTGGCCCTGGCGGAAGGGCAGACGTTTGACTTGGTAGTCAGTGATCTCGGTCTGCCCGATGAAGGTGGCGGCCTGGCCATGATGCGCCAACTCCGCGCCGTCCACGGGTTGCGCGGCATCGCGGTCAGCGGCTACGGCATGGCGGACGATGTCATACAAAGTCGCGGCGCCGGCTTCATCCACCATCTCACCAAGCCGATTAATCTTGAGCAACTGAAGAGCCTGATCCTCGAAGTCGCCAACACGCGATGATGTTCCCCAAACGGATTCACTCGCTCCAGCTCATGGGTCCATCGGGCACTTCCCCGATTCTCGAAAACGAAAAATTCTCGCCGTAACCGGGGAACTCACGCCGTTTCCCGTTCACCATAGAGAAATCGTTCGTCGCGATGAGACAGAGGGACCCGACTCGCTTGGAGTCGTCCCACGTGCACGCAAAGGAGTGGAAAAACCATGACACCCACCTTCATCCCTGCCCCCACTCCATTGGGAACCTTTGATCAGGTTCCTTCAGGATTCCTTCCGGCATCCGATCTGCGGCAGGCCATCGTCGCGATCCAACTGGTCGGACCCTCCACCATCGGGGCCCACGCGGTCGCACTTGATGCCATTCGGCGTACTTACCCTCAACTCCCGGTGCATCGATCACGGGATCTGGCCGAGGCCTTGGCCCAGCCCGTCGCCGCCGGCCCGGAATTGATGATCCTGCTGAGCCCCAAGGCCGGCGAGGTCGGCACGGCCGCAGCGACGCTCGACTCCCGCGGTCTGCCCCGATGGTCGGTCGTAGCCCGGGGTGCTTGGTCAACGGATCCGTTCTCCCGTTTTATCGGGATCGCTGCCGAGGACTGGAACGCAACGGCGCTCGTCCATATCCTGATCTACGCGGCCGCGCTGCCCGCCCTCGAACGCGAAAATGTGCGTCTGCGCGGCGATCTTCGGACGATCGGACGCCGGCTCGCGCACGACCTGCGCACTCCCCTCAATTGCATCAGCACCGCCAGCGAGGCCCTCGCGGAACAATTCACCGACGCGGACTCGGTCGAAGCCCTGATGACCCAGTCGATTTCCACGTCCGTCTACGAAGCCGGGGCCCTGATCGAACGGCTCAGTCCCGTCCTTCTCGCGACCGCCACGCCGTCCCCGGCGCAAACCGTGGCCATGGACGAAGTCCTCTGGGGCGCGATCCAGCGTCTCGAATCCCGCATTCTTGAAACCGGAGCCACCTTGATCCAGCCGTCCACTTGGCCGGCAGCGCGCGGCGTGCCAGCGTGGATTGATCTGGTTTGGGTCAATCTGATCACGAACAGCCTCAAGCACGCGGGTCCACAACCGCGGATTGAGTCCGGTTGGCATCCGATGGACGGTGCCTACTGCTTTTGGACCCGCGACAGCGGCGAAGGCGTGCCGCCAGAGAAGCGCCACCGGCTCTTTCATCCCCTTGACCGGCTCAACGATCTCAACGCGCCCCGCGGTTACGGCCTTCCGATCATCCAACGCCTCGTCGAGTTGCAGGGAGGACGATCGGGTTACGACCCGCATCCCGCTCCCGGAGGAACGTTCTACTTCACCCTGCCCGCAGCCTGAGACCCGGCTGGGAAATCGTACGCAGATTCAGCGCGCCGGTCATCCTCCAGTCCAGTGAGGCGCCGGGGAACGATTAACGGACAACCGCGCTCGTTGGTTCTCACGCGCGCAACGCGCAACCCGCGCCGCCGTTGTAGGTGGCCTCGCTGAGGCCGCCGCCCCTGCGGTTGTTGTAGGCACCCGTTGTAGGTGGCCTCGCTGAGGCCGCCGCTCCTGCGGTTGTTGTAGGCACCCGTTGTAGGTGGCCTCGCTGAGGCCGCGGGGATAGAACACCGCGATGACAACCCGGAAGCCGGAGGCGGGACCGCCGGTCCCGTCGCGGCCTCAACGAGGCCACCTACAACGGGCCTCAACGAGGCCATCTACAACGGGCCTCAACGAGGCCACCTACAACGGGCCTGCAACGGGGCTTACATTGAAGCCCCGTCGCGGCCTTCCCGCGTACGCGGGGCCACCACAACGGGGCGAATGTCAGCTTTGGCCGGTTTCCTACGACGCTGCTTTCAGTTCCAGTAACCTTCGTAGAAGCGAAACGCTCCACCTTCGGAAACCGCGCGGGGATTGACCCAGTTGGCACCACTGAACGGCGGCACTTCCCAGTGACCCGCCATCCAAGCGTAACGACTATTCTGCCACGTCCAGTACCCAGGGATCCACAAATGCCGCGTCGAGGGTCTCTCGGGAACCGCTTCCGGCTGCGGTGCCGGGGGAGCCTGGACCACGAGGTAGCTGTTCACCGTACCGGGGACGACGCCAGTGGTCACCACCTGCTGCGGCTGGGTCACCACCATCTGTTGCGGTTGCTGCGTATTATAGACGACCTGTCCGGACGCGTTGGCGGCCGAGGTCGTCGGCGCTGCCGGCGGTGGAGCCGTCACGAGAACAGAGTCAGGTTCCGTGGCGCAGCCGCCAAGGAAACCGAGCGTGCCGCAGACGGCGACCAGAGCGGAGAGTTTTTGAGGATTCATGGGTGAAGCGAACGATCGTTGAGGAGTTGAGTTTGCACCGGCTGCCCCCGGAATAAATCCAAGGGGAACCAACCGATGCCCTCATGGTGGCTCGTTCCGACCCGGAGTTCCCGCCGTGCAGGCGAAACCGAAAACCACCTGATACCACCATCGGTGAATTCACTGATTCGACTTGAGGAATCAACCCACCCGAATCCCAGCTTCTCCGACACACCACCGTCACCGCCTCGGCAGACTCCGAGGCACAGGAAATTCCCCCATCCAGAGCTCCGGAGTCAGCCCAGTGCGGCCAACGGAACCGCTGCACCTGCCAGACCACTGTGCAAGCGGGTCTTCAGCCCATAATCAGCCTCCCGATCACCCAGCGCCGCTCAGTTTATCCAAAAAACCACTCCCATGAAGGCAATTTCCGTCATTCTCGCCGATGACCACACCGTGGTCCGCCAGGGTCTCCGATCGCTGCTCGCCACCGAAGCCGACATCAACGTCATCGGCGAGGCCGAAAACGGGCGTGAAGCGGTGCAATTGGCGGCCAGGCTCTGCCCGGACGTCATCGTCATGGACATCGCCATGCCCCAGCTCGGTGGTCTCGAAGCGACGCGACAGGTCCTCCGCGACAACCCGGCCGCAAAGGTCTTGGTCCTTTCCTCCTACGGAGACGAGCAGTATGTCCAGCAGCTCACCGACGCTGGAGCCTGCGGCTACCTGATCAAGCAGACCGCCGCCAACGACCTGATCAAGGCGATCCGCGAGGCGCACAAGGGCAACGCCTTCTTCAGTCCGGCAATCTCCCGACGGTTGCTGGACTCCTACCGGGACGCCGGCGTCAAGGGTCGGCCTCCCCGCAGCCGCGGCACCCGGCTGACCAGCCGAGAGCACGAGGTGCTTCAACTCGTCGCCGAGGGCAACGGCAACAAACAGATCGCCGCCTTCCTCTGCCTGAGCATCAAGACGGTCGAGAAACACCGACAGCAGTTGATGAACAAACTCCAGATTCACGAAATCGCCGGCCTGACGCGGTACGCCATCACCCACGGCGTCATCGAAAACCCGTCTTCGATCGCGCAAGCCTGTGCCACCCTCGAGACTCCGGCAGCAAGCCCCATCCATTCCGCGTCGGCGTAGTGACTCCGCCCCTTCCCGGAGGAGTCGATCACCCGGCCCCCTCCCATCCGTGTGCCAGTGGCGGCAAACCGCTCAAGACCAGGGGCACTGCCGCCTGGGCTCGGCCCACGCGGTCATCGAGACAAACCTTGACCCTACTCAAGGCCGGCTTGCGGCGCCTGTGATACCCTCGTCCACGTCCATTCCCCCCACATGCATAAAACGCCCACCTCGTTCACTGCACTCCTCCTCGGATCGCTCCTTCTCACCACCTCGGCGTCCTCCGCCGAAGGTCCATCCACCATCACGGGTCCGGTGGTTTTACCACCGGAGATCGCTGCCCTTCCCATCGAAAACGCAGTCCTTACGGCCCCGCCTCATGTTCCTCCGCCCCTCACCCGCAGGACGGCCGCGCGCGTGGTCATCCATCTCGAGGTGCGCGAGGTCGTCGGCCGACTGTCCGACGGAGTTGAATACACATTCTGGACCTACGGCGGCAGCGTGCCGGGCTCGTTCATCCGCATTCGCGAGGGCGATGTGGTCGAATTTCACCTCGACAATCACCCCTCCTCCAAGGTCCCGCACAACATCGATCTTCATGCCGTGAACGGGCCCGGCGGCGGCGCCGCCTCCACCTTCACCGCTCCGGGCCATAGCTCGAAATTCACTTTTCAGGCGCTCAATCCCGGACTCTACGTCTACCACTGCGCCACCGCGCCGGTGCCGATGCACATCGGCAACGGCATGTACGGTCTCATCCTGGTTGAACCCAAGGGAGGTCTGCCTCCGGTTGACCGCGAGTACTACGTGATGCAGGGCGAGTTCTACACCACCGGCAAGTATGGCGAGGAGGGACTTCAGTCGTTCGACATGGCCAAGGCGATCGATGAACGTCCGCCCTATATCGTTTTCAACGGCGCCGTTGGCTCGCTGGTCGGCGACAACGCCATCACCGCCAAGGTCGGTGAAACGGTCCGCATCTACTTCGGCGTGGGCGGCCCCAACGTCGTTTCCTCGTTTCACGTCATTGGCGAAATCTTCGACAAAGTCTATCCCGAAGCGGGCATGGGCGTCCCAAACGTGCACGTCCAGACCACCCTCGTGCCTTCGGGAGGCGCCACGATCGTGGAGATGAAGATGGACGTGCCCGGCACCTTCATCCTCGTCGACCACTCGCTGACGCGGGCCTTCAACAAGGGAGCGCTCGGCATGCTCAAAGTCGACGGTCCCGCCAATCGGGTCGTCTACTCGGGCAAGGAAATCGACGCCGTGTACTTGGGTGCCCAGGCGGAGGCCGGATCCGACTCGGCCAAACGCGAAGCGGAACTTCGCGGCAAGATCGCCGCCGAAACCAGGGCCAACCCGGTCATCGCCGGTCTGACCAAGGAAATGCAGTTCGAAAAGGGAAAACAGGTCTACATGGGTCTTTGCTTTGCCTGCCATCAGGCCGACGGGAAGGGACTGCCAGGCGCCTTTCCGCCGCTGGCCGCCGCGGACTACATGCTGGCTGATCGTGATCGCGGAGTCCGCGCGGTCCTGAAGGGACTTTCCGGTCCTGTCACGGTCAATGGTGTCACCTTCAACAGCATGATGCCGCCCCAGGAGGCCGTACTCACCGACGCCCAGGTCGCCGATGTCATGACCTACGTCTTCAACGCCTGGGGCAACAAGGGCGACGCTTTCAATGCCGCTCAGGTCAAGGTGATCCGCAACGAGACGAAGTAAACCGTGTCCAGGTTCTCCGCACACCAAGCGCCCGCATCACCGCGGATGGATGCTCCCACACTCGGTCGCCTTCAGTCGTCACGCCGCTGGTTCCACCGAGGCCTCGTCTGGTGGACGGCGTTGACCATGTCCGCGATCGGCGGAGTGGCGGCGCCGGCCCTGATCACCGTTCCCGCGGGCATCTACCTGCCGCTGTTTCGCACCGCCCGGGATCCCGTGCAAGTCGCGGTGAACGCCTTCCAGCTCGACGAGAATCCGGTCACCAACGCCGAATTCCTCGCGTTCGTCACCGCCCACCCCCGGTGGCGCCGCGAGCAGGTCAGCCGGCTTTTCGCCGACAGCTCCTACCTCACCCACTGGGCCGGCGAGCTCGAGCTCGGTCCCCTCGCCCCGGCCGACGCTCCCGTGGTGCGGGTCTCGTGGTTCGCCGCCCGCGCCTACGCTGCCGCCCAGGGAAAACGACTCCCCTCCACTGCCGAATGGGAGTTTGCCGCATCCGTCGGATACACCGGACTCAACGGCCGGACCGATCCGGACCTGAAACGCGATCTCTACGCCTGGCTCGCGCGGCCCGTCGCATCACCGTTGCCCGGAATTGCGACCGGCAAGGTGAATTACTTCGGTGTACGCGGGCTTCACGGCCTCGTCTGGGAATGGGTGGAGGACTTCAGCACCGCCCTCGTCACGGGCGAGTCCCGCGGCGACGGCGGACTGGATCGGGATCTCTTTTGCGGTTCCGGCGCGATCGGTGCCAGGGATACATCCGACTACGCGGCCTTCATGCGCCAGGCCCTGCGTTCCTCCCTCAAGGCCAACAACACCACCTCTTCGCTCGGCTTCCGCTGCGCCCGCGATGCCGTTGCGCCCCTCTCCTCCTCGTCCGTCATCGTCTCACCATGAAAATCCCCTTCTCACTTCTCCTCCTGTTCGTCCTCACCTTGAACTCCCGCGCCGCCGCTCGCGTGTCCACTCCCGCCCCTTGCTGTGAGGAAAAACCGGCGGTCACCCACGCTTCCCACGGCGACGTGGAAAAGTCCCCGGGCTTTTCCCGCGACTCACTCTACCAGATGGAGGCGACGTTCGTCGACGATTCCGGCCGTTCTTTCACACTCGGAGAACTGCGCGGCCGTCCGGTCATGCTCACCCTGTTCTTCTCCTCGTGCGGGTATGCCTGCCCGCTGCTGCTCGGCGATCTTCAGCGTATCCGAGCGGCACTGCCGGCTGAGGTGCGCGCGACGACCCGCCTGGTGCTGGTCTCATTCGATGTGCGCCGGGACACCCCGGAGGCGCTCGCCGCTTTCCGCAAGCAGCGCAACCTCGACGACGGTTTCATCCTCCTGCACGCCGAAGCCGCTGGGGTGAGCGAGCTGGCCGCGCTCCTCGGCGTGAAGTACAAGGAGGAGGCCGACGGCAACTTCGCTCATTCCAATGTCATCACCGTGCTCAACCCGGCCGGTGAAATCGTCCACCAGCGCCTTGGTTTGCGGGACGGTTTGGCCGAGGCCACCTCCGCCGTTGTCTTGGCCTCCAATTCCATCGCCAGCCCCCAGTGAGCCTGCGGCAACGCGCAGTCCGTCCCAGCCCGACAAGGTACGAGGTCTGCGGCGAGGCCGGGCGACTCGTCAGGCGGGTCGAGCCGGTGAGCTGGGCGAGGACCAATCCAGAACCCGCAAACCCAACGCCCTGGCCAACCTGGCCGCCTTGCGCAGCGTGTGCTAGCACCTGATCGCCACCTCCCATCCCGACATCCCTTGGCCCGTGGTCCGCGAGAAACTCTCCGCCAAGCCGGGTACCTTCCTGTCGTAGCTCACCTCCTCAATCCCCTTCAGCCCCTCCGATGATCGGCCAGGGAAGTAACCTCATGGGTTACTCCCAGGTTTTTGTTCAGCACGGGATTCTGCCTCTGCGACACGCGTTTCTCTTGCATGCACCTTGCCTTGGCGGAGGCAGTGCAAAGGGGCGCACGGGCGATTTGATGGCCGGGGGTTCTTCTGGTTTGGTCATCACCGAGCCCGTGCGCCCCTCTGCACCGCCGAAGCCTCGCTGCTCTTTACGCTTCACCCTCCCAAAACAATGGACCCTGGGAGAATCGAGGGCCATTCCCATTATGTGCATTCTCGAAGGCACCAATGGTCTCATTCGCGGTCCAGACTCTCCCCAGTGAAGGGGATTTGCATGCGGGAAACATCCAGTCGAATCATCCACGTGCTCGCGTTCCACGACCACTCCGGCGACTTCCAACACCTCGCCGCGTCACTGACCCGCGGAACCCAAGCCCGATTTGATGTCCGTCTGACCGCTTCCCGTGCGGAAGCCCTTGAGTCGGTCCATCGTGGCGAGAACGAGATCGCTCTGATCGCCGGCTCGTCGGGCGATGAGTCGGCGACCGACTTTCTCCGCGAGCTTCGGGCTCAGCGTCCCGGCCTGCCAATCATCCTCCTGACGAACGGCGCCGACACCGAATTTGAAGCCACCGCCGAACAAGCAGGCGCAGCCGAATGCCTTGAACTCGCCACGCTCGACCAGGAACATCTGGAACGCGCGATTCTCCGCTCGCTGCAAGCTGCCACCGAAGCACCCGCATTCCGAACCGCCGGCACCCCGTCCGCCAAAGCGCCAGCCGCCGTTGATTCCGCGGACGAGAACCTGCGCACTCAAACTCTTCTGGCGAATGTTCTGCGTCACGTCGCTCTCGTCACCGGGCGACTCGACGCTGAAGGGCGCGTCATCGATGTCCAAGGAGCCCCCCTCCTACCGGCGTCACTTCGCCCCGAACAGCTCATCGGACGGGTCTTCAGCGACGTGTTCGCCGGAAGCCGGGCGGCGATTGCCACGGCGCTTGCCGGTGGAGACTCCCAGTTCTCCCTCTCCGGCCAATCGCGACGACAGACCTGGCATGCGGACTTTTCCGTCTCGTTTGATCGTTCGCTGCAGGCTGGCGCAACCTTTGTCGGGCGCGACGTCACCGAACTGCGTTGGCTGCAGACCAACCTTCTCGACGCCGTCGACGCGGAACGCCGGCAACTCGGCACGGATCTCCATGATGGACTGGGTCAGCAACTGACCGGCCTTGCCTTGTTGCTCGCCGCCCAAAGAGAACGCCTCCGGCTTGCCTTGCCGGGCGAAGTTCCCCAAGCGGAGGAACTCTGCAAACTCGCCCAGGAGGCGTCCCTGCACTCCCGCACGCTGAGCCGCGGATACAGCGCGACCTGCCTCGACCAGAACGGGCTTCCCGCCGCTCTCGCCCACCTGGCGGAGCAGACTGAACAACTCCACGGGGTCCGCTGCAACTTTCAAAGCCGAGGGGGGCCGTTAGAGCTGACCCACGCGAGCGAGCGGCATCTGTTCCATCTGGCCCAGGAGGGGGTTCGAAATGCGATCCGCCACGGAGCCGCCCAACATCTGGTCATGAGGCTCGTTTCCCGGGGATCCACCCTCCGGTTCAGCCTCAGCGATGATGGCGACGGCTTTGACCTGGAGCAGGTGCGGGCTCGGTCCACCGGGCGTGGATTGCGTCTGATGCAGCTCCGGGCAAACGCCATCGGAGGCACGTTTTTGATCGTCTCCCAGCCCGGTCGTGGCACCCGGCTCACCTGTCAATTCTCCTCCCCGCCCCCGTCATGAAAACCAACGTTCCGAACCCACCCTCTCCGGCCGCGGCCAAATCGTCGAAGCCACGCCGCATCTTTCTCGTGGATGACCATCCGATGACCCGGCATGGACTCGCGATGCTGATCAATCAACAATCTGACCTCGTGGTCTGCGGGGAGGCCGACAGCGGGCCCCTGGCGATCGAGCTGGTGCCGAAGGCTGCCGCGGATCTCGCGATCGTTGACATCACCCTCAAAACGACGAGCGGCATCGAGTTGCTCAAGAACCTGAAAGCTCTGCTGCCCGACCTGCTCGTGCTGGTCATGTCCATGCACGACGAAAGCCTCTACGCCGAGCGGGCGCTTCGCGCCGGAGCCCGGGGTTATGTCATGAAACACGAGCAGGGCGACGTGGTCCTCGCCGCGATTCGTCGCGTGCTCGCGGGCGAGCTCCACGTCGGAGCGGGAGTCAAGGAGAAGCTGCTCAACCGCCTGGCCCATGGCCGCAAGGGGGCTGAAAGCTTCTCGATGGATACCCTGAGCGATCGGGAAATGGAGGTGTTCCAACTGATCGGAAACGGCTTCGGCACCCGCCAGATCGCCGAACGCCTGAACCTGAGCGTGAAGACGATCGATTCGTACCGCGAACACCTCAAGCTCAAGCTCCAGCTCGAGAGCGGTGCCGAACTGGTCCATCATGCGATCCAATGGATGAAGACCGAGGGAGTCGTTTGACCGCATCCTCACGACCGAGTCCGGTCTGATCGTTCCCGGATATTGATTTCGACGGCCCTCGCTCCTCCAGGATCCGTCCGGCGGCCGGCTTCGGAACGCTTCCGATGCCCTGGATCCGACACCTCGGCGAGCCTTCCTCTCCGTCTTGAATCCGCCACGCGGACACGCCAACGGACCGGTCGCCATCGGCGACCGGTCCGCTGGGTCGAAAGGCTACTTGATCGTGAGGCTGTTCTTCACGCTGGTCACGCCGTTGACTGAGGCCGCGATCGATCCGGCCAGTTCCTTTTCCCGGGCCGTGTTGACGAAACCGCTGAGTTGCACCGTGCCCTTGAACGTCTCGACCGAGATGTCCCGGCCCTTGATGAGTTCGTCCTTGAAGAGCGCCGTCTTCACCTTCGCGGTGATCGCGGTGTCGTCGATGTATTCACCCGTGCTCGTCCGCGTTGAGGTGGCGGCACAGCCGCTGAAGAGGGCCACGCTGGCGCCCGCGAGGAGAACTGAGATCGAAACGGTCTTAATCAATGTTTTCATGGTGATGGAATCTGGGTAGAAGTGAATTCTGACAAAAAATCTCAGGCCACAGCCTGCGACAGGCTGCCGCCGCGCCGGTTGGTCTCGAACCACGCGGCCGGCCCGTTCTCCGCGGAGTACTCCGGACACATCTCAGCCGCGAGCAGACGGACGTTCTCCCGGGCCCGGGCAACCCGGCTCTTCACCGTGCCGACCGTGATGCCGAGCGACGTGGCGATCTTCTCGTAGGGACAATGAAGTACGTTGCGCAAGGTGAGGATCTCGCGCTGCCGCGCCGGGAGCTTCTCCATGCAGGCCTCGATGATGTGGGAGAACTCCGCCGCCGAGGCGGCACGAGCCGGATCGGGGTCATCCGCCGCCACCAAATCGACCAGCGTCGCGGTAGAATCATCACTCAGCGGACAATCGAGGGAGAGGGTTGCATGCCGGCAGCGGCGAAAGAAATACCAGTAGCGATTGCGCGCGAGATTGACGGCAATCCGGTGCAGCCACGTCGCGAGCGAGGAATCCCCCCGGAAGCGGGCGAGGCCGCGATGGGCCCGGATGAAGGTGTCCTGGGTGATCTCCTCAGCGTCGGCGTGGTTGCGCAGCAGGGAGCGGGCAATCAGGAAGGTGCGTTCGCGATACCGCGTCATGATCTCAAGAAAGGCGTCTTCATCGCCACCATTGAAGCGCTGGACCAATTCAGCGTCGTACGCGGCCTCCGCAGCTGAATGGGCACTGCGTGCGGCCCGGGCGGAATCAGGAGAAGGAGCGGTGCGATCTGTGGCGGAAGGACGTTCAGTGATGTTCATGGGCTCGTCGGGACAGGTGTGATCAGGACAACCTCCCCTTACCACGCCCCGTGCCAGCGTCACCGATTCTTACTCAACATACTATCTACTATCATTTTAAACAACCTTTGATCCAAATCCAACTGCAGAACCCAAGGCGGACGTCGTGCAGAATGCGAGTCACTCCGACTGCGTTTCGCATTCTGCAAATCTCCGCGCTCGCTTCCTCCCACGTTGCTCGGCCCCTCGCGGTCAAGCCAATGGCAGATCACCGACGGGCGCTCTTTCCATCCGGCTACCGAAACTCCGTTGGAAGGAGTGCGCGGGTGGCTGACCGTGTCCCGGCTGATTCACCGGGACCAAATCAAAGCCCTCAGACAGGCGGCAGGGCGAGGGCAGCACGCATCAGCGAGTGGACGGCGGTGTTCAACATGACCCCACCGACTGCCTCGCTGCCCGGACCGATTGCGGCAAGCTCGACGAGATCCGAGGTGTGCGAAATTCCCGTCCAACCCACCGCAATATGATTGGCCAGGACCTGACCGAGAATGACGATCGCGGAGGTTCTGACGCGGTAGGCGTCCTTATAGTCTTTGCGCAGCGCGCGTCCGATCAAATCCGCCTCACCGGCGGTAATGGCCAAATCCGTGGCCAACTTCACGCGATCGCGAATCGCCCCGGCAGTACTTTCCGCGGCGAGTCCGCTGATGATCCAGTCGTTGGTCTGCCGGAATCCAAAACTCCGCTCGAAACAAGCGTTGGTCTCCCCATACGCACTGCCCGTGCCGTTGAGGCCCGGGTTGGAGTTGCCGTGATCGGTGGTCACAATCACCAGCGTATCCGACCGGCCCGCGGCAAAACGCAGGGCGACGGCGAGCGCATCGTCGAAGGCGAGCTGATCATGGATCAAGCCCCCAAAATCATTGGCATGGGCGGCGTGATCGACCCGGGCACCCTCGATTTGCAGGGCGAAGCCACGATCCCCCCCGGAGCTCGCCAGCCGCCGGAGCGCGATGCCGGCCATTTCCGCCAGCGTGGGCACCGTTGACGCCAAGTCCGGTTCCGAAGCATGATCCAGGGCGTAAGGCAGGTGGCCATCGGCAAACACGCCGAGCAATTGACGTCCCGCCGGAGCCGCGGCCAAGGCCGTTCGATTCCGCACCACCTCGTAGCCAGCTCTCGAAAATTCAGCAAAGGTGTCCCGGTTGTCCGATCGCAGAGTGGCATCGAAAAACTTCGCACCGCCACCGAGAAACAAGTCGATTCCGCTCTGAGCATAAAGATCGGCAATCGAAGATTCGTCGTTGCGACCAGGTACGTTGACGGCGAATCCAGCGGGTGTCGCATGCGTGATCGTGGCCGTTGAAACCAAACCGGTGGCGCGGCCCGAGGACCGCACCGCATCCAGCAAGGGCTGACGGCGAACCCCTCCGGCACCGACGTTGATCGATCCGTTGGCAACCCGCAGGCCTCCGCCCCAAGCCGACGAGGCCGCGGCCGAATCGGTCACCACACTCGACGCCGAGGCGGTGTCGATCAGAGCTCTGCGCACCGTCGGATCCCGGTAAAGATCGAGCCACGCGGTGCCACGTCCATCCCGCCGGGACCGGAACTGGTGCGCCAAACTGAGCGTCCCTAGACTCATTCCGTCACTGACGAGGAAGATGAGATTGCGCGCTCCTCCGTCAGTCCGACCCGTTTTCGCAGGTGCCGGCACCTGCCCCCGGGCGGCAACCGGAATCGTGGCCGCCGCTGCACCAGCGACGGCGGCTTTGAGGAAGGAACGACGGGTCGATAAACTCATACGGCAACTCAGAAGATCCATTTGGCATCAAAGCACAATCCACGAGAAGTGACTTTTCCGCCACTTTGTCACCCCCCGTCAGCTCTTTGGGCGCGGCCACACCGGGCGATAGAGCGTGCCTCCGACCGGAGCGGGACCGTGGTCAAGGACCAATCGCACGCCCTTGTCAAAATGATCGCGTACCCGGTAAACGCGATCGGGGGCTCGCGCCTCGTGAAGATTGCGCGCCGGATCGGGAAAGGTCCGTGTCGCCTCGCACCGGAAAATCAGATTGCGCGGTCCCGGCGGCCGATGCTGGCCCGGCACGCCGGCCGCAATCGGCCCCCACCAGTGCCACGTCGGCACCGCAATGACACAATCCTGGACCAGATTGTCACCTGCGTCCCCATTGTGATAATTGATGTCCACCTCCAAGCGGGAGTTCACCACCACATTATAGCGACAGGGATGGTCCGCATCTGAATTCTGGATCGAGAGGTGCCGCAGGTCGCGGACGTGCAAGCGATCGAGGAGGGTGTGAGAGCTTCGCGTCACGTTCAAATACCCGTTCCCGGCGCCGCCTTTGTTGTGCGCCCCATCGATCACCGTGTCGGCGACGGTCAGGTGCTTTGATGCCTCAATCATCAGCGGATGGCTGCCGGAATGGAGAATCTGCGATCCGGTCATCCAGCAATCCTCGGATCCGGAAAAACGCACACTGACGACATAGAGATCGGTTCGGCCCTCCGGATCGTTGATGAACGCGTCTCGGTGCGTCCGCAGGGTCGGTGGAGGAGGCAACGCGGGGTCGTAAACCACGGTCAAATTCTCCAGGCCGGCGCGACTCACGCGATACCCGAGCAGTCCGGTGGCCCAGGTGGAAAGCCGATTTTCATCCAGGCGCTCACGGGTGAACGCCCCGCGCATCCGCAATACCAACCGCGCACCCGCCCCGACCGGTCCCCGCAAGACCACGCCGGAGCGGAGGTTCAAGGTGGACGACAGCGGATAGTCCCCCGCCGCCAACACAATCACCCCGCCTCCCTGCGTGGCCGCGGCATCCAGCGCCGCCTGAAGATCCGCACCCGGAGCGACCCGCGCAACCACCGGCAGATCCGCCGCGGTCCCCAGGCCCGCACGAACCCCCGCCTTGGCCCACTCCTGCATCGCCGGATAGAGCACCTCGTCGGCATCCGCGTCCGCATGCCAGCGCACCGCGGATTCGCCCGCCTGGCGGAACGCCCGCACCAGGTGCTCATGCGGTGTATCCGTGACGTCAACGACACCGACGGTCTGATTCTCTCCATCGGTGTGCCGTCCAGTCGGCGGCTGGTCGGCATGCTGGTACCAGTGGCAGCCCACGGACCACGGCTGCCGGGCCCAGGTGCGCACGAACTCCAGCGCCATGGCCTCGCGTTCCTTCTCGGGAAATGCCTGCCACAAGGGAGGGATCTGCCGCTCACTCGCCAACGGGGTGTGAAACTCGCCGATCAGGATCGGGCGCCCACCGCTCAGGCGGTGCCAATCGGCAAAGGCCGCCGGTTCCGGCACGCGCGAATAACAGTTCACGCTGAGCACGTCCACATGACGGCCCACCGCTTGCACAATGCCTTCGTGGGGCGGCACCCGTACGAAGCGGCATCCAAGGTACAGGTGGTCCGGATCGTGTTTCTTGAGCAGCCGCCGCACCGTGCCCGCGTAACGATCGGCATACTGCGCTTCGAACCGTCGCATCATTTCCCGCGCGGGACCCTCGACCGGGACATCGGCCGACTGCAACGCCGCCACCTCGTCCCAACTCGCGCAGGATCGACTCCAACTCTGGTTGAACGCCTCCAGCGATCCCGCCTCCGCCTGCACGAAGGCTTTCCACGCAGCGCGCAGCGGGCTCTCCGCGGGAAAGTCCAGCAGACGCATGTTCTGCCAATGGGCCTCGTTATCGACGAAGTAACCGATCAACCACGGATTGCCCACTTCCCGGGCGGTCTCCCGGGAAAATTCGCCATCGACCCACGCATCCCAACGCGGATCCCAGACGTCGCAGAAGCCGTTGACGTACGCCAGTCCGGGAATCGCCAGCCTCGCCCTGAGGAAACGTGTATGCGGAACCCGCGTCTGCGTCAGCATGATCTCCTCCGACCAGGCACCGATGGTATTGAACCCCCAGCGCGGAAAACGCTCCAGCACCCGTTCGCTCCACGCCTCGATCGAGCCGTATTTGCGCATCACATTCCAGCGATAGAAATGAACATTGCCGGGCAGCTCGACGTCGCCGTTGGTCGTCGGCCAGACACCCTCGAACCACCCTTCGGCCCCACGGTCGGGCAACGCTTCAAACAAGTGCCGCCGGTCGGCGGCGCGAGCGGTGTCAGTCACAAATCCGACGCGCACACCCGTGGTTCCGATGGACCAGAACGGATTTCCCTCCGGAGTGACGAACCACCACCGGCCGCCCGGATCCTGCTCCACCCGAAAGGAGGTTCCCTTCGTAAAGCGGGGGCCTCCCGTCCACCCTCCATAGCGATCGAGATCCGGCCGGATCGGCTGGGCCGCCAATTCCCGCCCCTCGTCCCGGGCGCGTTGCACCAGCTCTGCCTCGTCGATCAGCTTGCCGTCCCAGCTTCGGTTGCGACGCTGCCCAAAACGATCCACCAATGGTCCACGCGGACTGCTGGCGGATTCGAGGCCGAGCCGACTGAGACGAAGCGTGCGCGGCCGGTCATCGTCCCAGTGAAAAATCAGCCGGATCCCATTCGCGTCGTAGAGCGGACGCACCCCGGCGGCCAGCGGCATGTCCGCCAGATCGAGGGAAAGGAGCTGGGGTTCCCCGGGCACCAGCCGGCGCGCCACGCCCAGCCGCCCGCGAGGGAGCAACACCACCAGTTCACACTCCACCGGCTCATCGGCCTCGATCAGGGCAGTGAGCTGACCGAACTCCCGCCAATCGATCGGCAACCCCAGCCCCCGGGGAGTGGCCTCGAGGTTCCCTCCTGAACGGGCCACGGTGAGCGTCACTCCGCCGGCAGCGGGAGACGCGACCTTCAGGTCGGTGAGCACGACCTCCGGTTTCGACACGGTTGCCAGACCGCCGCCATCGAGAGACTCATGGCGCACGCTCGCGGAACGGGCGTCCGGCTCCGCCAGATTCGGCAGCGATGCGGGAAGAAAAGCGGCAAGGATGAAGGCGATCATGGAGCGTCAAATATTCGTCGTGGAGATTCGGATTCGTCTAAAAGGCGGAGTCGAAGCGTGTCCGCAACGAAACCCAATACTTCGCCGACGCTGGCGTTTCGGTGCACACCGTGAAGATTCAGGGGCCGAAGCCCGGGGTTGGATCGTCTCCCGCGGCAACGGAGGGTGATCCCGCACTGCCATGATCCCCGACCGACAACGCGCGCGTCGTCGGTCCGTCAACCCAGGCTCCCTCGATTGAGACCGTCCGCGCGACCGCCGGCAATCCGCGCTCATTGCGGTGCAATTGCGCGACCACCGCCTCGACCGCAGCCGCGCCCAGAAGATGGGATCGCTGATCAATTCCCGAACAGGGCGCCACCCGCTCCGTCCAATTGAGATGGCCAAAACCGACATCCCGCGGGAGTTCCAACCCCTCCTCCGCCAACCAGTCCACCACCGTCTGCCGCGGACTCAAAATCACCTCAGGACGCGCGCGCCGGAACCAGCCGAGAAAGGAGTCCCGGGAGATCTCCGGGACGAGACCCAGAGGCACCCGATCGCGCGCGGCGATCCGACTGTTCTCCCACTCGAGCAACGCCGCCCACTTGTGCCGCACGCGCAAGTCCGTGTCGATGTCCAGATAGAGCCCGATCCGCCGATACCCGCGTCGCCGCAATTGCGTGAACGCCTCGGACAGCTCCTGGAACTGATCGGGACAAACCCGGTTGAGCGGCGGATCGGCCAGCGAATAACCGATCGCCACGGCAGCGAACCGGCTCCAGTCCAAATCCAGCTTCATCCCGAAATCCGAGGACGGCAGAATGATCAGGCCATGAATTCCGCGGTTGACCAAAATGTCACGCAAACGCTTCTCATTCAATCCTTTCTCAAGCGACCTGAACATGGCCAGGCGAAAACCGAGTGACTCCGCGCGTTCCTGGGCGCCAGCGAAAATAGCCGCGAGGAAAAGCGAATTGTTCTCCCGCCTTTCATCTTCGCCGATGTAGATTGCCCCGATCGCGACCTGCTCGCGTGACGGCGTCGACTCGCGGATCCGGGCCATCAACGCCGACACGAGTGGATTCGGGGTGTAGTGTAGCTCCTCCGCGACCTGACGGACCCGCGCCGCCGTCACCGGACGGATCTTGGTGCTCCCTCGCAGGGCCAACGACACCGTCGCCACCGACACACCCGCCTTTGCGGCAATATCCTTGATTGTGATCACGCGGGGAATCTCGGGCACGGCCCTGATAGAATCAGAGACGGCGGGAACGTCGTCGAGCCACAAAATTCAACGGTTTAAACGAAAAAGTGATCGGAACACCCAGAACAAAGACGTTCAACTCATCCCCTCTCCCTCGCATGCCGTCCTTCGACTGGCAGAGCAGCCCCAGGTGGAATTGGGGCGTCTCTACAGTCTGACGGTTTCGATCACGTTCGATAATTCTCCATCAACCCCGGTTCATCTGAACTTCAATCCCGACGACACCCTCGCAACCCTCCCCGACCCGCCGCATGAACACTGAAAACCTACCCTCCCCGGTCACGCGACTCGCGTGGACCACGACACTCCTCCTGCTGCCCGTCTTCGCCGCGGCCCAAACCTCTCCGGCTCCCGCCGTGGAGGCGAAGCCGCCCCAGGACGAAGCGATCGTGTTGAGCGAATTCCGCGTCGACTCCTCCAAGGACCGCGGGTACCTCGCGACCAATTCCGCTGCGGGCACCCGGCTGAACACGCCGATCAAGCAGCTGCCGATGCAGCTGGAAGTCATCACCCGCGACTTCATCGATGACATCGGTGCGGTCGATTTCAAGGAGGCGCTGCTTTACAGCGCGGGTGTGGTCCAAGACACCGTCCAAGGTTCCAACAATTTCCTTTTCAGCCCTTCAGGAACCGGACAAAGCGGCACACTCAACCCGGACGGAACCGCGGTCAGCATCCGCGGATACAATACGCGGTTTCTGCTGCGCAACGGATTCCGCATGGACACCGTCGCCGACACGATCAACGTCGGCCGCCAGGAACTGGTCCGCGGCCCCCAGGCGCTGCTTTACGGGGTCTCCGCGCTCGCCGGCATTGTCAATATCGACCCGCGTTACCCGCGCGGCACGCAGGCTTCCTCCGTGCGAGTCTCCTTCGGCAGCTACGATTTCTACCGGGCCGAGGCATTCACCACCGGGCCGCTGGTCCGCGGCGACCGGATCTCGGTGAACTATGCCGCGGGGCTGGTGTTCAACAACCAGGGAGGCCAGGCTGAATTCAATGAGCGGGAACGCATTCTCGTGACTCCCTCCTTCGACATCGCCTTCGGTCGCCAAACCAAGCTTTTCATCGACCTCGAGTTCGGGCGTTTCAAGCAGTCCGGCAACGGCGCCCAGGACTTTGACGAGCCCAATATCGGCAACATTCGGAACGAAAATGGGCTGCTGCATGCGTCGAACGTCAACGCCTTCCGAGACACCGTCCGGGTCGCCAGGGATCGCTTTGGACGTTCCCGCGAATTCCGTTGGACCGGCGACGACACCTATTCGAATACCGACTATTTCAATGGAACCGCCCAGCTGAGTCGAAAGTTTGGAGATCGTCTTGAGATCCTCGCCGGAACCAATTTCAACCGCACGGACACGGAAAACCGCAGCATCGGCGCGGGCGTGCAGCAGAGCCTCGCGACCACCCTGCCGACCACCCCCGGGGTTTGGGTGGATTCCGGCCCGAATCCGCTCAACGCAACCCAGAGGGTCTGGCGCAGCCTCAACCACAACTGGAGCATGCCCGAACGCGTCAAGGACATCACCCAGGCCCGCCTCGATGTGCTTTACAACTTTGAGCTCTTCGGCAATCGGCAGGACCTCCTGATCGGACGCCAGGACGTCCAGATCACGCAAGACGACCGGAACAATACGCAGATCCGCAACAACGCCGGAGTGGCGAACAGCGCCAGCTACAAGGCTTACAACGATCTGAGCTATTTTGGTTACGGCGGCGAACAGGCCCGCCCGACGACCGATTCGACCTTCTGGGAATGGAACACCGGTCACTACGTCGTTCTGCAAAGCAAGTGGTGGAAGGAGCGGATCAATGCGATCGGCGGCTACCGCTGGGACCGTTACCACGTGCGCGCGCTCGACTATGACTACGTCAAAACCGACGCCGCACTCGGCAATGAGGTGATCGGGAACTGGGTGAAGAGCCCCACCCCGCGCAACGGCGGAAACTCCACCCCTGGCAATGTGCCGATCGTCAACGGCTACCGTTTCGGCGGCAAGGTCCAGCGCGACGGCAACGCGACCTACGGCGCGAACGTCAAGATCACCGACTCGATCAATATCTTCGCCCTTTCCGGCTCCGGGATCCTGCCCAACACCGGCCAGCGGGATGGCGCGGGCAACCCGTTCGGCGCGGAGAAGACTCAGGGCATCGACGCCGGCATCAAGGCCGACTTCTTCAAGGACAAGGACGGTCGCCCGAAGATTTCGCTGCAGGCCGGCGTGTACCGGGTCGAGCGTGAAAACGGCGTCTACAACGTCTTCTGGGCACCCCAGCCGCGGTCGAACAATCGCGCCCGCGACATTGGCAGCGGCGTCCCGGTGGGCGGTCGCATTGCCTCCGGCTCCGGTCCCAACGCCTATACGGTCTACTCATCCGGATACGCCGACTTCGAAACCTCGCGTCCCGTGACCTATCTGGTCCAGTCGTCCTACGTTTCCGCGGCAGACCTCAACAGTCCCCGCGTGACCGGCGCCCCGCAGCTGGACGGGTTCATTCTCGTGGACTACGCCTCGCTGGGCACGGCTGCCAACGATCCGCTCCGCCGCGCGCTGAACGCCGCCGCCAGCGACGCCGTCAACTTAACCGCCCTTCAGTCCGGCAACGTCGGTTCCGGAGCCACCGGCCTCTACGCCAACAATGGCTACGCACGCAATCGCAACTCCGACGTGGCTTACGATGACAAGAGCGAGGGCGTCGACATGAGCATCGTTCTCAATCTGACCAAGAACTACAGCGCAACCCTCGGTTACAGCTACATCAAGCAGGAGGTCACCGGCGGCTTCCGGGTGGTCGACCAGATCCAAGGCACGGAGTACGACTCCTGGTGGAACTTCATGGGGATTCCTCTGGCCGAGCGCCAGGCACTCGGGGGCGGCAAGACCGGCTCGATCGACTTCGGCGGCACCGCCGTGGGCAACCGGACGATCGACGCGCCGATCCGTCAGTTCACGATGTGGAATCGCTATGAATTTGCCTCCGACCGGCTCAAGGGTCTGGACGTCAGCTTGGGCCTGATCGCCCAAGGTGAGCGTCAGAGCGAGGTCGCGATCGACAATAGTGTGCGCACCCGTGCCGATGGTCGCGAGAACCAGCGCTTCCGGCCTCCATATCCCTCCGACATCAAGATCAACATGGCCTTCGGTTACCGGATGAAGATCGCCAGCCACCCAGTCCGCTTCCAGCTCAACGTCAACAATGTGATGGATGACCAGAAGGACGAGGTTTTCGGCAGCAGCGAGATGTGGATCAATCCGGCCACCGGAGGCACGGTGGCTTCGACCACCGCGGGAGCGCAGAAGATCACGGTCCCCGAACGGGCCCGAATCTACTTCACCCCGATCACCTTCCGTTTCTCCACGACGGTTTCGTTCTAATCAAGGGAGCGCATTTTCATTCTGATCCTCAAAAAAGGGATGCCTTCAGGCATCCCTTTTTTGTCCAGACTCGCCCCGGACTCCCGAAGCCTTTGGAATGAGACATGCGCCGTTTGCTTCGCCGATGTGTGAATCGACTCCGATCGGCCGTCTCAGGGCTGGGCTTCTCGGGACTCGTGTCTCTCCTCGTGCTGGTCTTCGGAGTCACCGCTCCGGCCCACGCCCTCGACTGGTTTGGGCGCGCCTACGACAATCACATTGAGTTCGGTGTCATGTCGCGCACCTACGAGTCGGTGACCGGAGGCGAAAAGCTTCGGCGCTACGTCCTGCTCAACGCCCGACCGGCCGGCCCACTCGTCAACCCGCGGCCGGTCACACTGCCCGAGTCCGAGGTGCTCCTTGCCGTGCACGACGCTTTGACCAAGGCCGGCTTCACCGCCGCCACGTCCGCCGATCAGGCGGAAATTGCGATCGTCGTTCACTACGGCAATGGCGAATACCCGCCTCCCTTTGACTTCATGGGGATCGATCCGCTGGTCGTTCCAAGCTTCCGCTGGCCATCGTTGCTCCGGGAGCACGAACAGCGTTTCTTCCGTCGCAACTACACCGATGCCGCCGACAGCGGCTTCGTCACCCGCGAGCGGGCCGAGCCGGGTGATCTGATCAACTTCATCGGCATACGCGCCTTCGACGCCAGGGATCTGCGCAACCACAAACGCTGGACGTTGCGCTGGGAGACCCGCGTCACGATCGATTCCCTCAATCGGCCGCTGAAGGATCACTTCCGAGCGATGATCCTCGTCGCCGGCGACTCCTTCGACCGCAACAACCGCAACGGTTCCTCGAGGGCCGCTCCGATCCGAAACGGCATCGTCGAGCTCGGGGAACTGCAGGTGATCGAATCGATCGAAGCGGAACCCATTCCGACTCCCGCGCCCTCCCCTGCCGCGTCTCCGCCGCCCCCCTCCACTTCGTCCGCTCCACCTCCTCTGCCTGCTCCGTGAACCGCATCCTTTCCATCCACTTCAGCTTTTCGTGCTTCACTCTTGCGCTCGCGTTCAGCGCCCTCGCGAGCCCTGACGCTCCACCGTGGTCCGTGGCCTCGTTTGCCGACGAGGCAGGTTACCAGCGCCGGATTTCCGGCATGATCGAACGCATCGCCCGGCAACCGTTCCTCGAACGGAGCATGGCGGTTTCCCGATGTCCCGACACCGGCCTGACCGTGCGCACCTGGGCCCTCGAGGGCGAAACCGTGATTTCCCCCTACACCGGCCGCACCTATCGCCAGGGACCGACCGGCTACTTCGGCCCAAAGAGTCGCGACGCCGAGGGTCGCATCGCCACGTTCGGAGGCGATCCTTTGAAGTACGCCCTGACGCCCGCGACGGCCGTGATGATGCTCGCACCACCCGATCCGTTGCGCCGCTCCTCCCCCGCCGAGTGGCCCGACGCGGCCTACACCACGTCGGTCGAGGCCTACCTCTCCATTCCCGGCAACCTTCGCCAGCAGTACCACTTCGCTGCGGTCAATTGGGTCCGTTTCCTCGGCCTTGCGGGTTCAAGGATGTCTCCCGACTGGCATGGCCGTTTCCAGGACGCGGTCGCCATCTACTCCGAGAATCGGCGCCCGTCCGACGGCGCCATCCGCGAGTATCAGCCCCTCCCCCGCACCGAAACCCTGATCGGCGTCGAAGGCGAATTACTCGGCGGCGGGGGCACCGAAAACCACAAGACCATGTGGCGCTCGGCCGGCCTGCTCTACGCCCAGCTCTTCCCTCAGGGCTCCCGGATCTCCGACACGCCGCAGGACGAGGCCATCCGCCTGACGTCGGGCATGCTCACCGACTACGTCCGCCAGCTCCTCACCCTCGGCAATGGCGAGTACGATTCCTCCACCTACTACCCTTACTCGTTCCGCGCCTTCGCCAATCTCTTCGACTACTCGCCCGATCCGGCCACCCGCGCCTGGTCGCAGGCCGCGCTCGACTACTATTTTGCCACCTACGGGCTGAAGGTCTTCAACGGGGTCCACACCGGGCCGCAGCGCCGGGGTTGGGTCGATGGCCACTCGCTTTCGGACATGGACGCGCACCTCCACGCCTGGGTGCCCGACACGTCCGTGCCGGTGGATTACTCCCGCTTCATCACCACGCTGCATCAGGCGACATCCTCCTATCGCCCGAACCGGGTGATCTCGAATCTGATCGCGAAGCGGCTGCCGCTTCCGTTCGAGTATCAGGCCGCCCACCCGGACTATGCGATGATCCGCCGCAACCAGCATCCATCCTACGGTTACGTTTCTTCGAGTTATGCCATGGCCAGCGTGCAGATCGACAAAGTCAACAACTCGGCCCAGCAAACCACGTGGTCGCTCAACGTGCGCGGTCCCCGGGGCTCGCTGGTTTTTGGCGGCGGACAACCCCGCTGGGCGCACCCCGAAGGCCACAGCCCCTACGACCAGTGGCTGCAAAAGCGGGGGGCGCTGCTCTTCCTAAGCGGGAACACCGTCCCGAAGGAAGGCCAGCCCAACCCGGAGCGCTACACCCCCGGTCGGCTCGAGGGCCCCAAAGGCTACTCGCGGCAGGCCGCCTTCAGCGGTCCACTCGACCCCGCGACAGCACCTGTCGGGCCCCTCGCGCCAAAGGAGTTGCAGACCTACTTCGATCGATCCCGCACCACCGCCGCCACCTGGCTCTTTCTGCCCAAGGACCCGGCCGCCATCGTCCAGCCCATCGATGCGTCCGACCGGATCGTGATCGAAGCGCCGGATACGTGGGTGATCATCACGCCGATCAGCGCGTCGGGAGGCCCTTTCTGGGTCGAGTCCGCGGGTGGTTCCGAAGCCACTGCGGCGTCGCGGTTGCTCGAGCACTATCGCCTTCTGGTGATGCCGGGTTTCCCTGCCGGCTTCGCGATCGAAGCCCTCGAACGCAGCCAGTTCGCCGCCGTTCCCCCGGCTCGGGCCGCCTCCCTCAGCCTTGTCGGTACCACCGCCACCTACCGCAGCCATGCCGGCGATCATCTCGTGCTCGATTACCAACCAACCGAGCTCCGTCCTCGCGGGATCATCAACGCGGAGCCGGTGGATTGGTCGACGTGGGCCGATGGCGGGGTGTACGAGAGTCCCTACCTGAAAATCAAGGACGGCCGGATGTGGGTCAGCGACGGCCGCGAAGCCTATACGATGGAGTTCACGGGTGCGCTTCCGGTCTGGCAGGCCGCTCTGCCGAAACGCTGAGATCGAATCGCACCCCCCACGCAACCTCCGTCGTGGGGCGCAGCGCCGTAGGAGTCCGGTTCGCATCGGTCGGAGTCCATTTTTTGGACGGAAGTTTCATAATAACCGGGCTAGCGTCAGCGCGATTTCTGCTTTGCTTGACGCAATGCCTTCCTTTCCCGACTCGCTTCGACTCGAACTCCGCACGCTCCTGGGCGTCGAAAACCTGGTCGAGAGCGGCGATTCCCTCACAAGTCTCTCCCAGGATTATTACTGGTACTCCCCCGCCTTGAAGCCACTGCTCGGCGACAAACGCGCCGATCTCGTCGCCAAACCCGGCACGACCGAGCAACTCCGCGGCCTCCTTGCCGCCTGCTTTCGGCAAGGTATTGCCGTGACCGCACGCGGCGGCGGCACCGGCAACTATGGCCAGTGCATGCCGATTTACGGAGGCGTGGTCGTGGACCTGACCCGACTTGACCGCATCCACTCGGTCGATGGCGGCGTCGTCCGCGCCGAACCCGGCGCGCGTCTCGGCGTGATCGAAACGGTGGCACGGCCTGCCGGTTGGGAGCTGCGCTGTTATCCTTCGACCTGGATGAAGGCGACGCTTGGGGGCTTCTTCGGCGGCGGCGCTGGTGGCATCGGCGGGGTGCGCTGGGGGGGAATCGCCTCAGGCGACACCGTCAAGTCGATCACGATTCTCACCTGCGAAGCCGAACCCCGGACGATCCGGTACGAAGGCGCCGCCGCCATGGTCGCACTGCGCACCTTCGGCACCACCGGGATCATGACGGAGATTGAGATGCGCCTCGCGCCCAAACTCGACTACGACCAGCTCGCATTCAGCTCCCCCGATTGGGACAAGCTGCTGGCCTGGACCGACGCCGCCACGCGCAACGGTGCCTGGCGCAAACGCGTCGCCTCCCAATTCCAGTGGCCCATTCCCTCGTATTTCAAGCCGCTGAAAAAATCCATCCGCGAGGGTGAACACGTGAGTTTCCTCATGACCGACCGGACGCAGACCGCCGAGGT
>Ga0163144_10004327_pt1 | contig 32025 bp, 30 predicted proteins | sample OliLak19BULKMAT1_FD_123175 | JGI IMG/M metagenome (GOLD analysis project Ga0163144, IMG submission 123175) | Freshwater microbial mat bacterial communities from Lake Vanda, McMurdo Dry Valleys, Antarctica - Oligotrophic Lake LV.19.BULKMAT1 | ecosystem: Environmental > Aquatic > Freshwater >... | reverse complement strand
TGCGCCTTCGCCTCGACCGGAGGCGACAGGCTTTGGGACCGGCTAGCGGCGGCGACTCGCGATTCTTTGGCCCGCGACGTCGAATCAACGACGCTGCGCGAGCAGGTCGCGGATTTCCATGAGCAGTTTCTCTTCGACCGTCGGGCCAGCGGGCGGGGGCACGGGCTTCGCCGACTCAAACCGCTGCCGCGCGGTGTTGAATGCCTTGACCACCAGAAAAACACAGAACGCAAGAATGACGAAATTGATCGCGACCGTCAAAAAACTCCCGTACGCCAGCACCGGCCCCGCCGCCCGCGCATCCGCGAGGGTCAGCGGCGCTCCCAACACGTCCGCGGCGTCGATCGCGGCCGCCGCTTTCGCGTTGAGCGGAACATACAAGTTACTGAAATCGGCCTTGCCCGGAATGCTGACCACCGGCATGATGATGTCAGCGATGAAAGAGTTTACGATCCCCCCGAACGCCACTCCGATGATCACCGCGACCGCGAGATCCAGAACGTTACCCCGAAGCGCAAACTCCCGAAATTCTTTGAGAAAACCCATCCGAATCGCCCCTCTCTTGATTTCCCGATTTGCTACACGCTCACCCTCAGGACCGCGACCGCTTGCCCCCCGAGGACTGAGGCGGGGAGAATACCCACTCGCGGCGCTCGGTGCGAGCGAAAAACCGTTCCTAGGGCATACAGTCCGTTTCTAGTGGGTGCCGATCCGTCTGTTCGGTCGGCGTTCTTGAGAGTTTATACGCAGGACGCGCTTTAAATGCGATTCGAAATCACCACCACGCTCGGCAACTTCACGATTGAACTTGATCCTAAGAGTGCCCCCGTCTCGGCCAAAAACTTTGCCGATTACGTCGACGAGGGCTTCTACTCAGGTACAGTATTCCACCGGGTTATTCCGACCTTCATGGTTCAGGGGGGCGGTCACACCGCCGACCTTGCCAAAAAAACCACTAAGAAGCCGATCGTCAACGAGTGGCGGAACGGCCTCAAGAACGTCCGCGGGTCGGTTTCCTATGCCCGCCTGGGCGGCAACCCCGACTCCGCCACCAGCCAGTTCTTCATCAACGTCGTCGACAACCCGTTCCTCGACAATCCCCAGAGCGACGGTGCCGCATACGCGGTCTTTGGAAAAGTCGTTGAGGGCATGGACATCGTCGACAAAATCCGCGTCGTCCCCACGGGCCATCGCGGCGGAATGGGCGACGTACCCGTCAAGCCAGTGTTGATCGAATCGATCCGAGCGGCTACCGCAGACTGACTGGAACTTCGGTTCGTCCGTGTGCCGCGTCGCATCCGGCGCGTCCTGCCACCGCCCGGAGGGCGTAGCGGACGTCATCGGGGCGGAAGGCGGCTTTGCTCGTGCCCGGCCGCAGGCTTCAATGTTTCCAATCCGCGATGTTTGTCAGGCGGCTCGGTTCACGGCCACGCCCATGTTCGCGGCGTGCCGGGCCGATTCCGACTCCGCGAACCGTACCGCGACTACCTGCTTGGCACCCTCAAAGAGCGAGCGGGTGATGGTCGCGACGACCTGGTCGGAGGCCGAAAGGATCGCCCGATGGTGCCACGCGATGAGAATCTCGATGGCGTCGCCCACCTGCAACGCCCGGGGCGATTCCACTGCGACCAAGGCCCCGCCCGCCGAGACGTCCCTCGTGATGCCGGTCAGGTATCGCCGCGTGGGCTCGTGAAATACCTTGCACAGCCGCTCCACGGGGATTCGGGGCGTCGTGCGGCGGTCGGTTCCAATTTGATTCATCAGATCTAAGGTGGAGAGCATGTACGGTTCGTATCGGCGTGCGCGGAGGCCGCGGTTGTGCGAAATCGGGCGAATGGGGCCACAATTCTCGGGCTTGTGCAGTGGGGCTGGGGTCATCTGCCGATAATCCAACGCAATGGACGCCTCGGTGATCATCCCGACGTATCGGCGGCCCGAAAAATTGGCGGCCTGCCTCCGATCACTCTCCGCACAACATCCGGTCCCCGGCGGCTTCGAGGTTCTGGTCGGTTTCGATGGCCCGGATGCCGACGGACTCCGCGAGGCCGGCGATGCCTGGGAAGGACCGCCCGGATCTCTGAGACTGCTCACCTGTGACAGGGTCGGATACACCCGCGTGCGGAACGCTCTTTTGCCCCTGGCCCGCGGCGAGTTTCTGATCTCAACGAACGACGACGTGGTGCCCGAGCCCGGCTTTGTCGCCGCCCATGTGGCGCGGCATCGGCGGGCCCGCGAAAACGTTCAGAACGTCGTGGTCAGCGGCGATTCGCACTGGCGGGTTCCGCCGAATGAGACCGCGTGGGACCGGCTGGTTCGCGAGACCCCCATGATCTTCTTCGACGCCGTCATGCGCCTCTCCGGACAACCCCCCGACAAGGACTGGGGCTTCCGGCACGCGTGGGGCCTGAACCTCTCCGCCGAGACGGCGCTCGTTCGCGAAGTCGGCGGGTTTACCGAGTTCCCCGCGTGGTACGGCTACGAGGACACGGAACTTCCGTTTAAATTGGGGCGCCGGTTCGGCCCCACGCCCGTGGTCTACGAGCCCGCCGCGCGTCTCGAACACGATCATCGGGTGGGGGCCGAGGAATACGTCCGGCGCGAATACTCATTGGGGTTCGCGGCACTCGGGTTCGCAACCATCAGCCCCGAGTGCGCCGCCGCCACCTTCGGTCGAAACGTCGCGGACCCATCGGAGCGCGACTACTGCCGGGCGTTCGTCGCCCGCGAGGGGTCGGCGGCGGTCCGAGCCTGGCGAGCCATCCTCACCCTGGGAATGACGCCCGGAACGCACGTGGAAACCGAGCGTCTCGATGCCGAGTACCGGGCCCACCTCCCGCTCAAGCGGTGGGCGTGGCGTTCCGGATTGCTCGACGCCTTCGCCCGTCGCGCACCCGACGCGGGCACGCTGGTCGATCACCTGAAAAACTGAACACCTGATGGAGGCCGCGTCCCGATTCCGCCCTCACACCGGCGGCGGAATCGCCTTTCTGCGCCGAGCGATTCTCTCGATCGGATCGGCTTCCTCGGGCACTTCGCGGCTTTCCTGATCGGCCCGCTGCTGAGCATCCAGCGCGATCTCCTCAACGCTCCGCAGACGGATCCGAATCGTCCCGGCCTCGTCGTGGCGGAACGCCACGGCCCGCCTCCGGCAGAGTTCCAAGAGTGCGAGAAAAAGCCCGACCATCTCACTGCGCTGCCGGCCGGCAAACAGGCTGACAAATTCCAAGTCGGCCGGTTGGTTCGAGTGGGTTCGCAGCCGATCCAGGATGTCTTCGGCGTGCAGTTCGATGGGAACGTCGTCGTATTGGACTTCGTGCTCACCGAGCCGCTCGAAGTTCACCGTCTCGGCGACCTTTTGAAATGCATCAACGAGGTCCAGAAGGTCCAGATCCTCCAGCTCAATGTCGGGGGAGGCGTCGATCGCGGCGGCCAGCGCCGCATCGTCCATCCCGACGCGACCGGAGCCGAACCGCCGACGCCACTCCTCCTCGCGGATCTCGAGCGTGGTCGCCGCATCGCGATACTTCTTGTACGCCAGGAGTTGCCGCACCAGTTCCGCGCGGGGATCCTCGGTCCGGCGCTCGGGTGCGGCTTCGTCGCTTTCAACCACCGGCTTGGTCGAGAGGATGCGGCTCTTCAATTCCATGAGGGTCGCGGCCATCAGCAGAAACTCACCCGCCACGTCGATATCGATCCGCTCGATCCCCTTTAGGAACCCGATGTATTGCCCGGCGATCCGGGCGATCGGAATATCGTGCACATCGACCTCTTCCTTGCGGATGAGGTAGAGCAGAAGGTCCAACGGGCCCTCAAAGGCGTCAAGCCGAACTCGGTAGTCGTCGGTCAGCACGATGGAGAGTGTATTCTTCCGGCGGATGACCGATTCGACCGAACACAATGGCGAGGTGGACTTCTTCTGCGGCGTCCTCGCATCCGAGGCGGACGCACTGCGGTCTCTGAGTCGCGCCGCGGCTGAACGGCTGGGGGGCGAGATTACCCGAGCGGTCGGCCTGTTGACGGCGTGCGCCAGCGCGGGCGGCAGCGTGCTGGTGACCGGGCTCGGCAAATCGGGGCTGGTGGGGGCCAAAATCGCCGCCACGATGTCGTCGCTCGGCATCCCCTCGCACACCGTTCACCCGGCCGAAGCCGCCCACGGCGACCTTGGAAGGTTCCGGCCCAAGGACGTGGTCATCGCGATCTCCTACTCGGGCGAAACCGACGAGGTCATCGATCTGTGCGCCATTTTGCGGCAGGACGGGCTGGCGATCATCGGCATCTGCAACGGCCCGATCGAGAGCGGTGACACCCCGTCCACTCTCGAGCGGCTCGCCACCGTCACGATTCGGCTGGGCCTCAAAGCAGAAGCCGGAGCGCCCCGGTTTGCCGCCCCGACGAGTTCCACGACGCTCACCATGGCCGTCGGCGACGCGCTGGCGTTGGCTGCGGCGAAGCGTTGCGAGTTTTCCGACGCCGACTTCGCCCGCCGCCACCCCGGCGGCTCGCTGGGCCGCCTCCTCCGCCCCGTGCGCGAGATTCTGCGGTACGAAGTGGGTAAAGGCTTCACCGGCGTAGCCGACACCCTCGCCGTGAGCGAGGCGCTCCGTGCTGCCGCGGAAAGCGGCGGCGGCCGTCGTCCCGGCGCGATCCTGCTGATCGACGCCGTCAGCGGGACGCTCTCGGGAATCTTCACCGACGGCGACCTTCGCCGTCTGGTGCTCAGCGACCCCGCCCGGCTCGACCGGCCTATCCGCGAAGTCATGACCCGTTCACCCCGTACCCTGAACGAAACCGCTCTCGTGCGTGATGCGGTGCGGATGTTCCGCGAACACCGTCAGGATGAGATCCCCGTTGTGGACGCCGCGCACACGCCGGTGGGTATCCTCGACGTCCAGGATCTCATCGCGATGAAGTTGGTTCAGGACTGAACGATCGATGCCCGACCTTTCGCGAAACGCCCCTCCCATTCGCCGCGGCCTGACCCGCGCTGGGGGCCTCATGGCCGCCGCGGGCGTCGCGCTCGTGGGCATCGGCACGGTCGCCTACCTGGCGTGGCGGGCCCCCGCGCGCCGCGCCGATTCCGACTCCTTCTCGCTTTCGAACGTCGTCCCCGACATCAAGACGCTTCCTTCCGCCGCCGGCCGCAGCGTCATCTCGCGCCTCGGGAGCAACACCGGGCCATTCATGCAGGTCGCCGATCGCAATGACCCGTCGCGGATCGCGGGCGAGTTGTCCGCCGATCGCTCGGACCTGCTCGCCGACAAACGCTACCTGCTCATCCGCCCCCGCGCCTGGAACTTCCTCCGCGACGGGCGGGCCTTGCTCATTGAGGCCGACAAGGGCCGCGCCTACATCCCCGATGAATCGCCGGACGGTCGGCCCGAGGAAGCCCTGCTGGAAGGCAACGTCGTGATCCGGCTGTTCGAGAAGACCGCTTCCGGCGACCGCCCCGACCCCGCCAAGGCGACCCCGCTCTACGAAGCCCGCACCGACACACTCACCTTCGACGGCACACTCGGCCAGATCACTACGCCCCACGACCTCGCCATCGACGGGCTCGACGGCTCATTCCGAGGTCGCGGTCTGACCCTCCTTATCAACGAAGTCTCCGAACGAATCGAGTACCTGAAGGTCGAACAGACCGACTACATCGAGGTCGTTCCCAAGCCTGAGTCGGTCGCGACAACCCCGCAACCCGAGCCAGACCGGCCCACCACTGCCGGTACGCCGCCCGCGGCGGCCACCACCGTCGCCCAACCCGCCGCGCCGAGGGACCCTTCGCCCCGGCGAATCACCCAATACCTGGCCACCTGCGAGGGCGACGTGGCGATCGTGCAAGGCGGACGCTCGATCCGAGGCGATTCCCTGTCGGCGTGGGTGCGCTCAGGCCAAAAGGGAACGGCACCAGAGGCGGGGGCGGTTGGCGCTCAACCGGCCACGGGCTGGCCGCTGGCGCTCCTTCAACCCGGAACCCGACGCCCGCAACCGGTGCCGATTCCGGTGTCGCCGCCGGTGCCGGAGGCGTCGCCGAATCAACCCGATGCGCCCGTCCAGGCCGAGGCGCCCGTCCAGGCCGAGGCGCCCGTCCAACCCGATGCGCCTGTCCAACCCGATCCAGCCTTCCAAGCCATCGAACCCCCTCAGCCCCCAGCGCCTCCGCCACTTTCGCCATCGGCTTTCCCGCCGCCAGATACAGCCCTCCTGCAACCCTCCGATTCTGATAACGCCAAGCCGGTTCGGCTCACGTTCGAGGGCGTGCTCGAACTGCGACCGCTGACCGACTCCGCCCCCGAACTCAGCCATAACGATTCGTTCGTCCGCATCACCTCGATCCTGGAGGGCGGGGTGACCGCCACCGATTCATCAACGGGAGCCTCCGCGTCCGCAGTTCTCGCGGAATACGGCGTCACCCGCCGCGATATCGCTTTCGGCTCGAACGAGCCCATGGGCGTGCTGCTGGCCGCGCCCGGCAGCGGCACCGCCGCCGCGCAGCGCATCGAACTCAGCCTGCTCAACGGGCGGGCTCACGTCACCGGCGCGGGGTCACTCTCCGATGAAGACGGCGGCCGCGCGGCCACGCCCCGATCCGTCACTTGGTCAGAGTCGGCGGACTTCCGCTTCGACGTCGAAGACGGGCGCATGACGTCGCGCCTCGCGGAAGCGTTCCTCAGCGGCACCGTGCGGGCCGCCGACCACGAGAGCGAGTTCAACGCCGCACGGGTTCAAGCCTCCTTCGACCCCGTCGGCGACAAGGGCCGGCTCTCGCGTCTCTTCCTCGCGGGCCGCGCCTGGGGCAGCGACGGCGCGGGCGGCCAACTCTCCGCCAACACGATCGACGTCCGCTTCGCACCCGAGGACGCCGACTCGGCATCCTCCTTCCCCGTGGACATCAGCGCCCGCGGCAACGTGGTTGGTGCCCAGCCCGAGACCGCCCTCTGGGCCGATGGGCTCGATGTCGCGCTCGCCCGAATCGACGGCCGACTCGCGGCGACCCGGGCGTTCGCTTCGGGGCCCGTCTTCTATCAGAATGCCGACGGCGTCGCCGCCCAATCCGATGAACTCGTGGCGTGGCCGACCGCGCAGCGCATCGAACTCAGCGGCCCCACCGCGGCCATCAGCAAGGGGGCTTCGATGATCGCCGGCCCGGTCATCTGCATGGACGGCATGGCACGCACCCTCGGCATGCCGGGTGCCGGTATCTTCGTCCACGAGTCGGGCACGGCCGAAACGCTGACGACCTCGAACGCCCAGTGGACCGGATCGATGCAGTTCGACGACGTCGCGGGCCGCCTCGTGTGCGACGGCTCCACTCGGGTAGTCTCTCACACCCGGACCGGGAAAACCGATACCAAGCGTGACACCATGGACGCTTCCCGTCTGGAGATCTTCCTGTCGTCGGGGAGCGACGGTGCTGCGGGCGGGTTCTCACCAATCCCGGAATCAACCGAGCGAGGCGTGGCGCTGGTCCGCGCATTTGGCGGCTCTTCGGCACCCGCCAAAGTCGAAAGCCGCTCGTACGCCGCAGATTCAGCGAATATCCCGGTGTTGCGACAATTGCTCTACCTCGAGTCGGGGTTGATCGAAGCCGACAACCTGCTCGGCGAACTTCGCGTCCCGGGCGGCGGCAAGCTGCTGGCGGTCGATCGGCGTGAGCCCGACACCTCCCCGGCCGCCGGGGGCGTCTCGGAATCCATGACCGATGCGCGGGGCAACTCGCTCTTCTCGTGGTCCGATTTCATGTCGCTGCAACGCACCAACGGTTTGGCGCGGATGCTCGGAAATGTGAAACTCGTCCACGATCGCCAGGACGGCGGCGAGCGAGTGCTGCTGGAGTGCCGTCAACTGGACGCCCGTCTCGACACCGACAACTCAGATGTAACGCGGGCTTCATCGGGCCGTCTCGCCGGTGCGGTCGCGACCGACCGGGTGTGGATGCGCTACGGCGGTCGCGAGTTGACGGGTCGGGTGCTCTCCTACGACGCAACCACCGACGTCGTCACCGCCAACGGCGACGGCGGCGCCAACCCGGTCTCGATGCTCGACTTGGCGAAGGGCGCACCCTTCAGCGCCCAGTCGATCGTGTGGAACCTCGCGACCAACCGCTTCGAGGCCAAGCAGATCAGCCCAATCGTCATGCCGCGGTGATGCAGATGCCAGATGCACGATGCCAGACGCCAGATAAGCCCATCAACAGATTTGGATCACCGCGGCTTCAGGATCTTTTCGTCCGCGGGTGGTGTATCACGCTCAGGTTTCGCGCCGCCCGGCACGAACCAGCGCAAGCGATAGTTCCCGTCCTCCATCACCATGTCGAACCCTGAGTAGACGAGGTCGCGGGCGGTGACGTCGTCCAGGGCGACTCGCTTGACCCGGTTCCCGACGGGCTTGATAAACACACCCGGGGTATATTCGCCCAGGGGCATGCGGTTAAAGAGTTCCTGGATGTCATCGAAGCGGGCTAACAGCGTCTCAAATGCCTCGGTCGGGACCTTGCCGCGGGCCGCAAACTCCTCCCGCGTCACTTGGCTGAGAACCTGATCGGCGAAGAGTTCCTTCTCGTCCCTCACGAGCGCGTTATAAATATGCACCATGAGGTGGCGGCCCGTTTTGGCGGTAAGCGTGGTCGTGCCGTCGGCGTTCTCCACTTCGATCTTGTTACCCTCGACCTTGGTCGGGTCTTTGTAGTCGCCGAGATCACGCACGACGCGGGTGTTCGACTCGGCCCCCGGCAACCCGCCGAGCATCGGGTCGTAGCGGACGACCCGGCTCTCGCACCCCGCGACCAGTGCGACGGCCGCGACGCCCAGCAGCAGACGCCCGCACCCGGCGGCTCCACCTTCCCCGAACTGATTCCATCGCACTCGCATCGGTTGCTCGCCTCGCGCAAAAGTCACCATCACGGGTCCGCCCGCGACAACTGACCCACGGGCACGGCAACGGGCTCGGCCCTGCCCCGCCGCCAGCAGTCGTGCATCGCGAACGTCTCGGAGGTCGCCGGGTAGTCCGTGCGATCGTGACACCCCCGGCTTTCGAGCCGCCACTGCGCAGAACGGGCCACCAGCGCGCCCGCCAACAGCAGGTTCTGGGTTTCCCACCCTTGCGGATCGTCGAATATCTTGTCGAGGGTGTATCGTGCCCAAAAGTCCAGCATTTCGACGACGCCCCCCAGTTTCTCGCCGGTACGCTCGATCCCCACGTTCTTCCACATCGCGCTGCGCACGCTGGAGCGCACGTCGGCCAAGTCCAGTTCGCCCCGGTCGCTGGGGCGGATATCGCTGACAATCGAGAGCGGGCTGGGGCGGGGGTCGGCCCCATTACGTCCGTTCGCCGTCCTGCTCTCGGCCGCCGCATGCCCGGCGATCTTCCCAAACACGAGCCCTTCGAGCAGCGAGTTGCTGGCCAGGCGGTTCGCGCCGTGGAGCCCCGTCGCCGAGACTTCGCCCGCGGCGAAGAGACCGGGGACGTCCGTGCGGGCACTCCCATCGGTCCGCACCCCGCCCACCATGTAGTGGGCCGCAGGGTGCACGGGGATCAGATCAACCTCAGGATTGAGGTCAAAGCGTTTCAAGAGGGCCTGAATCTCCGGGAAGCGGGCCCCGAAGTCGGCGAGGTGCCGGCAATCGAGCCAGACGTGCTGGCCGCCTTGCTTGGCGATCTGCCGAACGATGGCCCCGCTCACCACGTCGCGCGGGGCGAGTTCCGCGAGCGGATGGACCTGCTGCATGAACCGGCGACCGGCGTCATCGAGCAGAAACCCGCCGTGGCCGCGGACGGCCTCGGTGATCAGGGCGCGGCTGGCACCGGCGAGGTAAAGCGTGGTCGGATGAAACTGCACGAATGCCATGTCGCACAGCGTGGCCCCGGCCCGGTAGGCCATCGCCAGGCCGTCGGCGGTCGCGAGTGGCGGGTTCGTGGTTTCCCGGTACAGAACGCCCGCGCCGCCGCTCGCGAGGATCGTCGATTTAGCCCAGATCATCTGCAGGCCGAACTTGGGGTGGTGCGTGATCGCGCCGACGACCGGTGCCCCGGGCCCGTTGCTGGGCGTGATCAGATCCAGCGCGAAGCACTTCTCGAACACCCGTACGTTGGCGAGCGTGCGGGTTTTCTCGTTCAGGCACCGCTGCAGTTCCTTGCCCGTGGCGTCGCCCCCGGCATGAACGATCCGTGAGGCCGAGTGCCCGCCCTCGCGCCCCAACAGCGGCCGACCCGCCGCATCCATGTCGAGCCTCATCCCCCACGAGATCAACTCTTCGAGCAGCCCGGGTCCGCGCTCCACCACAAGATCAACAACCGTAGCCTCGCACAACCCCGCACCCGCCGTCCGCGTGTCCTCCGCGTGCGAAAGAAACCCATCGCCCGGGTCCATGACGCTCGAGATTCCCCCTTGCGCCCAGGCCGTGTTGGTGTTCTTGAGTTCGCCCTTCGAGAGCACAATCACCTCGCCGTGCTCGGACGCGGCGATGGCGGCCCGCAGCCCCGCCACCCCGCCCCCGATCACCAGCGTGTCGGTGAAAATCTGCGGCAGCAGAGTCGAACGAAAAGGAATCAGATACCGGCGTTGATCGAAAAGTTTTTCCATGGGTGGAGTTGGGCGCGCTACGCCTCAGCCGCATCCGCAACCGCTGCCGCATGAACCCGCGGGGGCGGGCGTTTGGTCCGCGGGCCCCAGCATCCGATCAAGTTTCCTCGTCAGAAACCCCGCGTGGTGCTCGAGGTGCCAGGCATACATCGCCACGATGCGGCGGACGGTCTGCGGGCCTTTGGTCGGGTGCATCCCGGCCCGATCGAGTTGCTCTTCGCTCAGCGTCATGAGCCATTGCCCGGTCCATTGACGCAGCGTGTGGATCGTCGCCATCGGGCCGCCCAAGGCGCTCATCACGCGGGCATGATCGCCTTCGGCGTCGTCCGCGTGGCCCTCATGATTGTTTCCGTACAGGTTGCCATCGACAAACGCGTTTTCGTCCCACTCGGCAAACACCGGATGGTCTTCCGCGACCGCCCTCCGCATGCGGTGCACCGCGGCCAGGTCGGCATCGGCGAGGTGGCCCAGCAACACCCGCACCGGCCAGCGACCCACCTCCGCGTCCGGGAGAAAGGCCATGTCGATCTGCGCTTCCGTCAGGTCAAAAATCCGGCGATCGAAGGCCTCGATGCCGCGCCGGAAGCGCGAAATCAGCGCGAGCGACGGGAGCCCCTCCAGCTGCTCCACGGTCATCGCGACCATCGGCGCTCCGGCTTTACACCCGCATCCCCCGGACTGAGCGGCGGCCTCCGCACCCCCACAACAGCCCGAAGGGGCTCCGGAATCTCCCTTGCAACACTCGCTCGATGCGGACATGGTCGTTCCCTTCGTTCACTGGCACACGCTTCTCAACGTCAACGATAGGTTCGGCGGAGATGAATCCCCCGATTCAGGCCGTACGCTCCCCGTCTATGCCCGACGCCCCGCAACGCCGCCTGTCACTCCGCGTGGTCACCATGCCCAAGGACACCAATCATTATGGAACAATCTTCGGCGGTGTGATCCTGTCGTACATCGATCAGGCGGGCTTTGTCGAGGCCCGCACGCACGGAGCACACCGCTGGGTCACCGCCGCGATCGACCGTGTGGATTTCAAGGCCCCCGTCGGCCTGGGCGATGTGGTCAATTTTTTCACGACCACCACGCGGGCCGGGATGAGTTCGGTCACCATGATGGTGGAGGTGGAAGCCGAGCGGTATCACACAGGCGAAACCGTCCCCGTGACCAGCGCCTCCTTGACGATGGTGGCGGTCGATGAGACGGGGAAGGCGATCCCCTTCCGGTCGCCGGCAACGGTCTAACGGCGGTCTACCACGGAGGCCCAGAGACCGCCGGGTCCGGTCGGAGCGTGGCGACCGCTCGACGCCTATGCGCCTTTCGGGGCACGTCGCGACCGACGCGATCATTTCTCCAGCAGCACGCACTCCGCTTCGCCGTGCCGTTTGCCGCGCCGATACGCCACGGGCACCGTGTCGCCGGGTTTGAGCGAGCCCAGCACCCGCACCAGTTCGGCCATGTCTCGGGTCGGGCGATGGTTGACCGACGTGATGTGGTCCCCAAACTTCAGCCCCTTGACCGCCGAACGCTTGCCCGAAAAGCCCACGATCCGCAGACCATCACCCGAACCCGATTCCACTTCAACCCCCAAACTCGCCATCCCGGGCTTGATCTCCTCCGCCACGCTCGGCAACGCCCGCAGCCACGTCCGAAACTCGCGATCAACTTCCGACAATGGCTTGCCAAAGGCCTCCTCGAACGCCGCCCGACCAGTCGGTTCCTGATCGAAACCCTTCGTGAACGAGTTGTACCACGCTTCCAGCAGTTTCCGCTCGCTTAAAAATAGAAAAAGCGCCCGCGCCTGGGCGTAATTGGCCAGCGGCCGCGATCCCGTGAACTTGATCTGCGGCAACGACAAAAACCGCTCGAGCGGCATCAGCCCCGCCCCCTTTTCCATCCGCTTGGCGATGTTCGTCCGCCACGAGGTCGCCGGGATCAGCACCCCGTCGGCGCCCACGTCGTAGTCCTCCACCAGGCTGCACAAGCCCTCCATCACCCAGATCGGGTGGCGCTGGCCGCGCCGGTCCATGTCGCGCCAGTGCAGGACATGGAAGAACTCGTGGCGGAGCGTGCTGCCCAGGTCCATCGCGATCAACTGCCGCGAATCATGGTCGTACGACCCGCCGATCCCCGAGAGCCCTTCGACCGCGTCCGGGCCGAACTTGGTTATCACCCAACGCGTGAAGTCCCGCGACGTCGGCAGGACCACCGTCACCCAAGGTTCCAACTTCGACGCCTCGCGGCCCAGGACGCCCCTCAGGACACCCGTGTCGGCCCACACCGCCAGCGCTGAGAGTTCGGCCCGCGCTCCCTCAAACGTCCCGGCGTCAAAGGCCGAGCGATAGGTGAGGCGCAGCGCCTCATCCGGCGTGGTCGTGTACCCGCTGGTGTACACCGATTCAACGTGCTTCACGTTCGCATCGCGACGGGCCTCGAGCACCTTCGGCCACTGCGAAACCACCTCGGCGATCTCCGGGCGATCAAGAAGCGGGATCATCGCCCCGTCCCGCTGCATCCCCCGCAGGTCGCTGAAGCCCTCCTCGATGGATTCGAGCAGCATCAGAGCGGCCTCGTCCGCATCACCCGAGAGCGACAGCGCACACGCCAGGTTGTAGGTCACGATGAAATCGCCCGGACGCAGGCGGCGCTCGCGCGCAAAAAGCCCGGCTGCTTCGCCAAACCTCCCTTCACCGAAGGCGGCCCGCGCATCTCGACCGATGCTCGCGTCGTCGGGTTCGGAAAGCGTGGTCGTCTTCGCGACGTCCGACCCGGCCGGTTGGGCCCGTGCCACGAGCACCACCGAGCATGCCCCGATCGCGACGCAAAGATGAAGTCGAAACCTCACGCGGCGGCTCCCCCCGGGGACAGTCTCGGTTGCGGAAATCCAAGCGAGTCAAGAACGCTTCGAACCGCCGCGGGATACGCGATGCACTCCTGTTCAAAGACCCGTTCCGCGAGCGTTCCCGGCGTGTCGCCCGCCCGCACCGGGCACCTCCGCTGAAGGATGATCGGGCCGGTGTCGAAGGCCTCGTCGCACACGTGGACGGTGCAGCCGCTGTCGATATCACCGGAGGCCAACACCGCTTCGTGAACCCGCTGGCCGTGCATCCCCGCGCCGCCGAACTTGGGAAGCAGCCCCGGGTGAATGTTGAGAATTCGCCCCCGATACGGCTGCGGAACCGGAACGATCTTCAGATAGCCCGCGAGAACGACGAGGTCGATCGCGTGCGCGGCCAAAGTCGCCTGAAACCGCTCGCTCGAAAGCGAGCCCGCCACAATCTCGACCGAGAGCCCACGCGTTCGGGCCCGATCGACGCCCGGACCCTCTCGGGACGAAATCACGTGGACAACCGCCGCGTTCACCCGGCGTTGTTCAATGGCGTCCAGAAGATTCGACAACGTGCGACCACCTCCGGAGATCATCGCCAGCAGCCTCGGCGTTCGCCGGCCGGAACCGCCCCGCTCTTCCAGCACAGCCTCAACGGCTTCGTCCACCGTCCCCCGCGTCGCCAAAAGCGAATCCATATGGGTCAGCCGCATCGCGTGCCCCCAGATTTCATCATCACACGCGACCGCGTACCACCCGCACACCCCCCGGACTTCGTGCATCAGAATGATCGCAAGCGTCAGCGCCCTCTCCACCCTCACATCCGCCCCGCACAGGTCCAAGACCACCGAGTTGGCGTGCAGGCCCATCGCGTCCTTCACCTGCCCGACCACCGTCCCGCGCGCCAAGACCGTCTCCAGCGGCACCCACGGACGCGCGATCAGCACTCCCCTCCGCACTTCCAGCCCCGCGGCAACCGGTGAAGGATGGTCCATTGGCGGAACGCCTCACGAAACGAATGCAACCGCATCGTCAAATTTCGTGAAAATCTTGAGCATGCGGTCGATGTTGGTGATCTTCATCGACATCAGAATTTCGGGGCTTACCCCGCACACCGCGATCTTCCCCTTGGCCGCCTCCGCATGCTTCCGCAGAGTGATCAAAAGGCCCAGACCCGACGAACCCACCAGCAGCACGTGCCGAAGGTCGATGACCACCCGCCAGCCGGCGCTCGCCGCGGCCCCGCTGATGTCCGCGTGCAACCCGTCCTTCTCAAAGTCCCCGACCTTCGAGCAGAGAATTTCGGCGACCAACGCGGTTCCGACCGTGTACAACTTCACCCGCTCGTTCGCGACAATGCCCATAAGTGGTCAGAGCGTACCCGACCCAACCGGCTTTCGCGAACCCGGAATCGCCCGCCGGCGCACTCCAAAACCGGACTTTCTCCCCATTTCGCCCGCCGGCTCGCTCTCTTTTCGGTCGATACGCGCGCCGGCCCCTTGCGAAACCGCGTCCATCCCGTATCTTCGTTTCCATGAACACATCCACACCTTCCACCGCGTTCCTCTCTCTCCCCCACCTCTTGGAATTCGTCCAACGGGCCGCCCTCGACCAGGCTCTCGAACTCCTCTCAACCGTCGTCGGAATCAAAGAGAAATTGCAGGTCATCAAGACCATCTCCGCCTTCAAGTTGCAGCGTGCACCCGCCGACCCGGCCGCCCAACGCCCCGGCGAGTCCGAAAAACTTCCCGCCGTTCACATCGCATACCCATCGCGGGGCGCTCCCCCAGTTGCCGCCCCAATAACCCTCGCCGTCTCCGCATTCAACACGCGGGGCGAGCCCACCGCCCCGGCCGCCTGCTCTCCCGCCCCAAACTCACCCGCACCGCGCCCAGCGCCGATCTCACCGTCGCCCGTTCGTCCCCACTCGCCGGCGGCCCACTTGGCTTCCAGCGCCGGTGCGGCCAACCACTCTTCCCGGCAAGACGCGAACCCCGAAGCCTTGGAAACCTCCGACCATCCCCGTCTCGCGATCTCTCCCCATGCGTCCCCGTGTTCGGTGGTGCCGACAACATTCTCGCTACTCTCGCCCCAATGAGCCAGCCGAACCAACCCGGGGCCGATGAAACCGCTCTCGCTCCGGCCGCCCGCGTGGTCACCCCGAACGTTCCGTTCCGCGACATCATGGCCGGTGCCGCCCGCCACGAGATCAGAGTGCTCGACCACGGCTTTATTGCCCTCGTCGATGCGATGCCCCGTCTCGTGCCCGAAGGCCAGACCGGCGACCAGGCGGTGGTGCAGGCGGCCCGCGTGTCATATGGAGAGGGGACCAAGCAGGTCTCGGAGGATCGCGGGCTCATCCGCTACCTGATGCGGCACCGGCACTCGACTCCGTTTGAGATGGTGGAGTTCAAGTTCCACGTCTCCATGCCGATTTTCATCGCCCGCCAATGGATCCGGCATCGCACGGCAAGCGTGAACGAGTATTCCGCGCGGTACTCGATTGTGCCGGACCGCTTCTACATCCCCACGATGGACGCGATTCGCAAGCAATCGGCGAGCAACCGTCAGGGCGGCGACGCGAACTTCGACATCACGGACGCGGACCAGGTCAAGACGGCTGAAGACTTTTTGGCCTATGTCAACCAAGTCGAGACTCTATATCAGCAGTATCTGGCCCTCACCGAACGCGGCGTCTCCCGCGAGATGGCCCGGATCGGACTTCCCGTCAATGTCTACACCGAGTGGTACTGGAAGTGCGACCTGCACAACGTGCTGCGGTTCCTGTCGCTCCGGTTGGACGCCCACGCCCAGCAGGAGATTCGTGAATATGCGGGAGCCATGCTGGCCTTGATCGAGCCGCTGGTGCCGCTGAGCGTCGAGGCTTGGCGGGACTATGAGCTTCATTCGCTGCGGTTGACCCGCTTGGAGATCGAGGCGATCCGTGGGTCGGCGGCGCCGTCGCATTCGGCTCGCCCAGATAACGGGACGAAACGGGTACGAGATATTGAGTCGTCAAACCGGCGTGAGCAGGCGGAATGGGCGGTCAAGCGGACTTCACTGGGATTGGACTAGTCAATCCCGGGCCGTTTCCGGACCGTCAGAGCGCGATGAGCGGTTTACGACGAGTTATCAGACCAATATTTCCTCGTGTTCGGCTGGAAGTTGGTGCTCGTGATCGTCTTTGCACAATCTTGATAAAAGACGAGCGCGACTCGAATGGGGGACGCGATTGTGCCTACCGAAATCGGCCTAAAACCCTGTGCTAGAAGAATTTAGCGCAGCGTTCGGCCTTTCCGGATTCAGTGTTTTTCCTTGGGTTTTTGCGTTCGCTTTTGGTGAACTCGGGCAAAAAACTTAAAATCACTTATCAAAATCGTATTGCAGTTTTGCCAGGATGGTGTACTCTTACCGTGGGTCAGGAACGAGTCGTTCGTTCTGTAGCGTTAGCGGGTTCGGGTCTACCCATCAAAAGACTTTTGTGAGGAGATTGTCATGAAGAAGTTGATCGGTTCTATTCTCGTGGTTGCGGGTCTTGCGGCCTCTGCTCAGGCTCAAACCCCCCCCACCACCCAGTTCAATGTTCAGTTGTCCCGTGACGGCACCAACTGGATGAACAACCTGGACATCTCGCTCGACAACCCCCGCACCGGTCGGGTTTTCGCTCGCGTGTTGGTTTCGTACATCCAGAACGACGGCCCCACGCCGCTGTTCATGAACGGCGTCCGCGCTCAGCCGACCATCAGCAACTTTGACCCGGCGCTCGACACGGCCATTCCGCTGTCGGACCTCGATGTCAATGGTCGCGCTCGTTCTCGCGTCGCCAACGACATCGGCCCGGGGGCCACCCCGACCCTCGGCCGCACCTTCGGCGCTGCCACCATCGGCACCTCCGATGCCGTCACGTCGCACCTCAATGGTTCGACCCTCCGTTACGCCGCGTTCTCCGTGACCAATGCCATCGGCACCGGCGCGGGCTCGAACAACATCGACGGCAGCCGCGCCATCAACTGGTCCAACAACACCCTGGCCCCCACCTTGGGCCTCACCAACCTCCAGCTCTTCACCTTCGGCATCGACACCTCCACCAACCAGGCCAACCGCGTCCTCACGTTCGACGTCCCCCGCGACGGCGTGCGTCGCTTCGTCGCGGCCGACGAAACCGCGGGCCGTGGCGCTGACTGGGTCATCACCACCTCTCCCTTCTTTGCGCAGCGCGCCAACGTCGTCGACACCATCGTCGGCACCCTCACCGTTCCGGCCCCGGCGTCCCTCGCCCTCCTCGGCCTCGGCGGTCTCGCCATGGGTCGCCGTCGCCGCTAATCACGGTTGCGGATCCTTCGGACTCCCGGCCAGCCGCGAAAGCGGGGCATCCGAGACAGTCTTGAAGGGCGGGCCTCAAACCCGCTACGTTTGAATGACTCGCCCCCTCCGGACGACCTCCGGAGGGGGTTTTTCTTTTTGGCCATGCCATGCCATGCCATGCTGGCTCATCCGCGCTTGGTTGAAGGTCGTGCATACGCCGCGTTCTCCGTGTCCAGTGCCATCGGCACCAGCGCGGGATGCGAACAACATCGTCGGCACCCTCACGGTTCCGACCCCGGTGTCCCTCGCCCTCCTCGGCCTGGGCGGTCTCGCCTTGGGTCGCCGTCGCCGCTGATCACGGTCACGGATCCCTAATACGTCAAAACCGCGTGGACGTCGCCCAATCCTGCCAGACGTTTTCGCCCGTTGAGATTCGTGATCTCGATCAGGACGGTGAGCCCCACGACGTGGGCACCCAAGCCCCCAACCAGGGCGCTGGCGGCGGCGAGGGTGCCGCCGGTGGCGAGGAGATCATCGACGATCAGGACGCGCTGACCCGGCCGGAGGGCGTCGGCGTGAATCTCGAGACAATCGGTGCCATACTCGAGGGCGTACTCAATCCGGGCGGTGGCCCGCGGCAGTTTGCCCTTCTTGCGGATCGGCACAAACCCCGCCGACAGGGCCTGGGCCACCGCCGTTCCAAAGATGAAGCCGCGACTCTCCGCCCCCACCACCACGTCCACGTCCTGGGTTCGGTACGGGTTGGCCATCAGTTCGACGGCCAGCGCCAGGCCGCGCGAGTCGGCGAGCAGCGGCGTGAAGTCCTTGAAGACGATCCCGGGCTTGGGGAAATCCTCGACGTCGATGATGAGTGACTTAAGTTGAGCGATCAATCTGGAGTTCCCTATAGGAAGGCGGCGGGTGACCGCTCTTGCGGTGCAACCGTAGACGTCGCTCGCCGACCCTTGGGCGCTACGTACCTACCATCAAACGATGTCCAAGTCAGAACCACGAGGTCAATCGCCCGCCGGGAAACTCGAAGTTGTCGAGCCGTTGGGCAAGCGGGTCCTCATCCGCAAGGACCAAGACAAGAAGCAGACCAAATCGGGCCTCCACCTGCCCGACAAGGTTGAGATACCGACCATCACCGGACGGATTGTCGCGATTTCCGCCCATGTCGAAAAGGACGCCGACTACCCGCTTTCCCGCTACGACCGCGTCCTCTTCAACCCCAAGCAGGCCATCCCGGTCGACTTTGAGGGAGACAATCGGCTCTTTGTGGTGCCCGTCGAGGATGTCGTCGCCGTGTTCCGACGCGACTCCGCAGAGAGCGAGTAACTCCCGTGTCGGTGGAAACGCTTCTGCTGCCGATCACTTCACTCCCGGATGCCCTCGCGCTGCCCGCGCCGCCCGCCCAACCTTTCCAAGTGGCCGTGTGCCCGCCGGGCTCCAAAAGCCTCACGAATCGGGCCCTCCTGCTCGCGGCCGTCGCGCGCGGCACCAGCGTCCTCCGCCGTCCGCTGCTCGAGGCCGACGATGCCCGGCAGATGCGGGCGGCACTTGGCACACTCGGTGCCACGATCATTGAAGACGGCGGCAACGCGCGTGTCAGCGGCGTGGGAGGCTGCTGGAAGACGCCCGACGCGGGCGTCACGCTCAACCTCAATAACGCCGGCACCGCGGCCCGCTTTCTTGCCGGCGCAGCCCTGCTTTCGCCGCACCCGATCACCATCGACGGCAACTCGCGGATGCGCGAACGCCCGATCGGCGAACTGGGTGACCTGCTCACCCAACTGGGATGCCGGATCGAGTTTTCCGGCACACCGGGGTGCCCGCCGATGTGCATCCGGCCCCCGGAAACGCCCCTCTGCGGGCGGGCTGTCGACGTCCATACGACGCAGTCGAGCCAGTTCGTTTCGGCCCTTCTGCTCGTGTCGCCATGGATCACGGGGGGCCTGACGATTCACCTCCGCGGCGAGATTACCTCCTCGTCATACATCGCAATGACGCTCGGGCTCCTCTCGAAACTCGGGGCGAACGTGCAGACCTCGGACGGGCTGCGCACGATCCGCATTACGGCGGAAGACGCCGACGGAACAGCCGGGTTACCCCCCTTCGAATACGCGGTGGAACCCGACGCCAGCGGGGCCACCTACTTCTGGGCCGCCGGGGCGATGGTCGCCGGGTCGCGCGTGCGGGTGGTTGAACTCGACGGCCGCTCGCTCCAAGGCGACGCCCATTTCCCGGATCTGCTCGGACGGATGGGGGCCGGAGTCCTTGAAAATCGCGAGCCGCAGCCTTGGATCGAGGTCGAGGGTCGCGCCGTTCTTTCGCCCGTGATGGCCGATCTTTCGGACATGCCCGACGCCGCGATGACCCTCGCCGCCGCGTCGTGTTTCGCGGACGGAACATCGGTGCTTCGGGGTTTGGCCACGCTCCGCGTCAAAGAGTGCGACCGCATCGAGGCGATGCGCGCGGAACTCGGCAAGATCGGCGTCCAGATCGAATCACCGGTGGGCGGGGACGGGGGAACTCTCACGCTGATGCCGCCCGAGGGAGGAATCGATTGCTCGCCCTCGGCTCCGGCGGTGTCGTTCGAGACGTATGACGACCACCGCATCGCGATGTCGCTGGCGCTCATCGGGTTGCGGCGCCCCAACGTGACCATCCTGAATCCCGCGTGCGTGGCGAAGACATACCCGACGTTCTGGCGCGAGTTCGCCGGGCTGTGGAAGGCCTCCTCACCCCCGGTCGAAGGTCGCCCGAACGTGGAATCCGCGTGAGAACGTTCACCCTCATCACGACCGGCGGCACCATCGAGAAGACGTACGACGAGGCGTCGGGGATTCTCGACAATCGCCGATCGATCGTCGGGCGGATGTTGCGGCGGCTGCGGTTAGAGGACACGTCCATCTCGATCATCGAACTCATGAGCAAGGACAGCCTGCTCATGACCGACGACGATCGTGAACGGATCCTCGCCGCGATCCGCGTTGCGGCGGACTGCACTCCCCCTCCGACCGGCGTCATAATCCTTCACGGAACAGACACCCTCTGCCTCACGGGCGATCGACTCGCGCGTGAAACGTGGTCGCTCCCCATCGTGCTGACCGGGGCGATGCGGCCGTTTGAGATGATCCGCTCGGACGCTCTTCAGAACCTGACCGAGGCGCTGTTCGCGGCGGGTGTTCTGCCTCCCGGGGTCTATTGCGTGGCCCACGGGCGGCCGCTGCGGTTTCCCGGTGTGCGGAAAGACCGCGACAAGGGGACGTTCGTGCCGGCGGAGTAACGTCGGATTCCATTCCGCGGACCGCCCCCTCAACCGGCACAGACGGAGCGGGCGACGGCCGTTCGGGCCGCAGCCGCGATCCCCCAAACCCGACTCGCCCGCGTGCTCCGATAGAGATCGGGCGGGACGGTTGCCGCCATCATGTCCGAAACCACACGGAAAGACAGTCGGCACGGGCAACACCATGGATAAAGCAAGTCTCATTGGTTTCTTGATCGGGTTCGCGGCTCTCGGGTTCGTGTTCTACGAGGTTTCGCACGGCCAGTTCGGCATGTTCTTCTCGTTGGAGGGCGTGCTGATGGTGGGGGTCGGCTCCATCAGCGTGACGTTCATGGCGATGCCGATGGACCGCGTCAAGCAGGTCCCCGCGTACGTCAAGCGGTGGATGTTCAACAAGTCGTTGCCGGTTTCGGAAGTGATCGTGCTGATCGCGAAGTTGTCGGAGCGGGCCCGCCGCGACGGCATCCTTGCGCTCGAATCGGAGATGGTGAACGTGAAGGACCCGTTCCTCACGAGCGGCCTCAAGATGGCCATCGACGGGGTTGAGCCCGCGAACATCGAGGGGGCGTTGCGGATGGAACTGCTGGCGATGGCCGAGCGGCACAAGTCGGGCAAGAAGTTCTTCGACCTTCTCAAGACGTACGGGCCGGGGTACGGGCTTGTCGGCACGCTGGTCGGGCAGATCGGCATGTTCGGTAAACTCGCGACCGCCGACATCGGGGCCCTGGGCCACGCGCTCGCCATCGCCGTTGTGGCGACCATGTACGGCGCGATTCTGGGCAACGCCATCGCCGGACCGATGGGTGAGAAACTGGGGATGCGTTCGGCCGAGGAACTGCAATGCCGCGAACTCATGCTGCAGGCCATCCTGTCTATCCAGGCGGGCGACAACCCGCGGGTGACGCAGGACAAGATGCTGGCCTTCCTGCCCGCGGCGGGCCGGTCGAAATTGAAACTCGCGGCCTGAGTTCGATCACCGACCTGAAAGAAGCGACCGAAGCCCATGAGCGACCACGAACATTCCGAGGAGCATAAAGAATCGCACGGCGGCGGCGGTGGCCATGGGGGCGGGCACGGCGGGGGCGGGGGGCACGAAGAGGCCCACGAGGGCGCACCCGAGTGGCTCATCTCGTTCGCGGACAACGTCGCGCTGATGATGGGTTTCTTCGTGATTCTGTTGGCCATGAACATGGGTCCGAAGGGAACCAGCGTCAACAACACCGGGGAGCCCGGCACCTCGACCGATCAGGCGGCCCGCGAAGCCGACTTCGTGATCGGGATGCGGGACGCCTTCAACAACAAGGTCGATCCGCTGGGCGAGAATCCGTCCGAAGCATGGCTGCGCAAGCGGCTTGAGGAAAAGCAAGGGGGGCTGGCGACGGAGAACGGGCCCGACGGTTCGCACCCGAACCTTCAGGCGATCCGCAAGAGCGACTTCAACCGACCCACGGCCTCCATTGCCTTTGATGACCACGAGAGCGTGCTGAGCGCCAAGGGGCGGAACCTGGTCCGCGACACCGCAGACAAACTCAAAGGCCAACGCTGGATCATCGAGGTTCGCGGCCACGTCTCGCCCTTCGAATCGATGCGGAACGTGCGGGCCGCCATGCAACTCTCGCACGAACGGGCGATGTCGGTCGCCTCGGCCCTGGTCGAGTCCGGCATCCAGTGGGAAAATATCCGGATCGTGGCCTGCGCCGACAGCGACCGGCTCATCTCGCGAACCTACGACCGCGGTCAGGACCGCACGAACCAGCGCGTCGAAATCGTCGAGATCGCTGAGCAGATTTCACCGGACCCGTACACGGGCGAAGCCGGCCCAACCTCGAAGGTTCCGGAGCCGATCGGGGCGGATGGGGTACCGCGGGAGGGCGGCGAGTGAAGGCTGAATCGACCAGCGAGCTGTTCTCGGCGTGAATCGCGTTGTCTTCGCCCGGTCACCCCTCACTTCATATTCACGAACTGCAGCGGCACTTCCACGTCCGCCTTCTGCAGGATCGCCATGACGGCCCGAAGGTCGTCGATCTTCTTGCCCGTCATACGGATCTCTTCGCCGGTGATCGACGCCTGCACCTTGATCCCGGTTTCCTTGATGAGTTTGACGATCTTCTTGGCGGTGTCCTGCTCCAATCCCGCCTTGATTTTGGCCTCGCACTTGCTCGCCCCGCCCAGCCCGGGGAGGATGTCGCCGAACTCGAAGGCCTTCATCGGGATGCCCCGCTTGACGGCGGCGGTCGTGAAAATCTCGATGAGCGCGTTCATTTTGCCCGCATCGGTGAAGAGTTTGAGTTTCTTCTCCTTCCGATCCACCTCGATCTCGGACTTGGTGTTCTTGAAATCGAACCGGTCGGCGAGCGCCTTCTTGGCGTTGTTCACGGCGTTGTCGATCTCGGCGAAATCGACACGGGAAACGATATCAAGCGATGGGGTGTTGGCCATAATGGAAAGCAGGATACCCCCTTCGTGCGTTCGCCGGGCGGGCAAGAGGCTGCCGCTTGACCGGGCCGGGCCGTGTTCAGACCAAGCAGCGGCACGAGCCCTCTCGGGTTTCCGCTACGCTGCCGGTCATTCAAGAGGCGCAAACGATGTCCGCTGTACCGCAGATGGGATCGATTGGATGCCCCCGGCCCGCCCATTGCAACTACGCCCGTCGCGGAGCACTGACTACCGTTCAAGACCATGGGCCGCCACCGCGACAATGTTGAACGAACCCCGGAAGCGGAAGGCGTATCGAAGGCGGATCTGTTGGACACCGCCGACATTTCGAGCAAGACGTTTGATATGTTCCGCAAGGCCGCCCGCGTCACCGGGCCCAACCACGGCGGGCTCAAGTACATCTTCACCATCGAAGAAGTCACCCGGCTGATTCTGAAGGCAGAATCGGGGAAGTTCACCGAGCGCGGGCCGATCGCAGCGCTCGCGTGGCGGAAGATCCTGACCGAAAAGGGTGTGGCACTTCCGGCGGCGCGGCTGCCGGGCAATCGGGATCGATCCGACGACGAGGGACGGGCCGTGAGCCGTATTGGGTTGGAGTGAACCCCAGCGTGTCGGCGTGCTTGCCGTCCGAGGACTTTACCTACGCGGGGATCACAAGCCCGTCCTTCAATCGCACAATCCGATCGGCCCTCTCGGCGGTGTGCGGGTCGTGCGTGACCACGATCATGGTCTGGCTTGTGCGGGCCCGTAACTCCATCATCGCATCCAGGATCTTCGCCCCGGTTTGCTCATCGAGGTTGCCGGTCGGCTCGTCCGCCAGCAGGAGCGCGGGCTGATTGATCAGCGAGCGGGCGATCGCGGTCCGCTGGCGTTCGCCGCCGGAGAGTTGAGAAGGGCGGTGCTTCAGGCGGTGCCCCAGCCCGAACGCGGTGAGCAATTCTTCGGCGCGGGCGCGATGCTGTCCGGCTTGGGCGACGAACCCGGGACCGTGAAGGATCATGGCCCCGAGCAGGACGTTCTCCAGGATCGTGAGTTCCGGGAGGAGGTGGTAGAACTGGAAGACGAAACCCACGTCGCGCCCGCGATACTCGTCGAGTTTGCGGGTGGAGTAGGCGGTGATGTCCGACCCGCCGAACCGGATCGCAGGGGTCTTCGGGATTTTCATCCGTGCACGGTCGGGCCTGTCGGGCCGATCAAGCCCGCCGATCAGGTGCAAGAGCGTGCTCTTGCCGGAGCCCGAAGCCCCCAGCACGGCGACGCATTCCCCTTTGTCGACGGTCATGGAAACGCCCCGCAGGACAGGCACATCGGCCCTGCCCATGCGGTAGGTCCGGCACACGTTCTCGACTTCCACCAGCGGCATCATTCCCTCGCTCTGTCTCTTCGTCACTCGAACCGCAACGCATCGACCGGCCGCATGTTGGCAGCGCGAACCGCCGGGATGAAGGCCCCGACGAAACACGAAAGCACCCCGGCGATGGCGACGACCGCGGCGTGGGTAGGATCAACTTGATTGGGGATCGTGACAAAGTAGTAGACTTCGGGGCTCCATATGGTGAGCCCCATAGCGTCGCCCATCCATTCGTGAATGGGATTGATGTTCGTCACGATCACCCAGGCGGTCGCAACCCCCAACGACGTCCCCACCGTTCCGATCGCCAAGCCGTACATCAGCCAGACCCAAGCGATCCCGGCCCTGCCGGCCCCGAGGGCCCGCATGATCCCGATGTCGCGGGTCTTGTCGCTGATCATGGCCCAGAAGATGGTGAGGACGAGAATGACCGCCACCAACGACACCAGACTAAAGAGGCTCAGAACGAGCGCCGTCTCTTTTCGCACCGCGCCGATCATCGTGCGGTTTTGATCTTCCCACGTCAGGATGATGATCGGCACCACACCCGGCACCTCGCCGCGATGGGCTTCGGCGAATTGCTCGTAGATCGATTCGACCCGTCTTTTCAGCGGGATCGCCGCACCGAACTTTCCCAGATCTCCCTTGCCGCGGATCAGCACGTGGGTGACGCGGGCGGGGTTCTCGCCCACCACTTTGTAGCCGTCCGGGGTGGTGGGGTCGTCGATGACTTTGTCGCTCTTCTGGAGTTTCAGCATCTCCTGGGCCATGTCCAGCCGCACCAGGACGAGGCGGTTATCCAGGTCGAACAACCCCGACATGAACTCGTTGGCAACCGGGAGCACGCGAGAAACCGTCTCGACCGCGGTGCCGCGGCTATCGAGGGGGATGGTGTTGATGGTGATCGTGCCGCGGGCGGGCATGAAAAGATCCACGGTCTCATACTCGCCGTTGGGCAGGCGTTTGTTGACGAGGACCGGGTTGTAAAACCCCTGGGCGGTGCGGTCGTTGAACCCGCTTACCTCGATGCCGGGAACGACCGCGGCCATCGGGAGTCCGGTCGCGGGGTCATTGGCCGTGAGACTCAGCCCTTGCGCGTAGAGCGTGTCCCATTTCAGACCCTTGAGGTCCCGGTTTCGGGGGTCGAGCAGGTCCTTGTCTTTCGGCAGCGGCCGGTCGAGTTTCTTCCACCAAACAATGTCCTTGTACGCGGTCACCCGAGCGTACGAAGGACCGTCCACGCCCCGGAGCATCACGGTTTCTTGACGGCCGTCGGGCAGGCCGATGAGCGCAAAACTCTCGATCACCGGGGCCGCAGCGTCGACCAACTCATCGGCCTCGAGCCGTTGGATCAGGTCTTCATAGTGCCCGAAGCCGGCGTTGGGCCACGCGATGATGACATCGCCGGTCATGGTGCGGCCCGAACGGACCAGCATGTCGAGGAATCCGCCCATCACCGACCAGATGACCAGCACCATCGCGGTGCACAGCAACACCGCCACCGACGCCAACAGGGGCATCAGTTTGCTCGTCAGATATTTTCGGGTCAGCAGAAATTGGTACATCGGAGTGGGGAGCCGGGAGGGTAGGGATAGCGATCGGCGTTATGCTTTTTCGGTTCGTTCGTCCATCACGCGTGACCAGTTGCCGATGGCGAACCCCTCGACCTCGGACCTGCTCCAGCCCGCTTCCATCAACCCCGTGGCGAGCACCTCCAAGTCCTTTGGCCGACCGATCCCCGCGGGCAGGGTCAACGCCGAGAACCCCCCGTCCATATCACTCCCCAGGCCGACGTGTCGCTTCGAGCCCGTCAGTTCGCACACCCGCTCGATGTGCGCGATCACCTCGCGCACCCCTGCTCGGGAATCGCGGAGCCCGCCACGAATGAGGAACGGCGAATAGAGGTTGATCCCGACGACGCCGCCTCGCCCCCCGATTTCCCGGATCACTTCATCGCGCAGGTGGCGCTGGAACGCAGGCACTCCCCGCGTGTAAACGCTCGTGCCCGCAGCGGACCCACCGCCGGAACCATCGTCCACCAAGGCGCGGCAGTTGGAGTGGGAGGCGATGATCTTTCCGGCGGAGGCTGCCAGGAGTTCGTCCGTGGCACGGTCGGAGAGGTGTGAAAGGTCGTGGAAGATTCCGGCATCGTCGATCGCGCGGACGAGGTCCTTTCCTAATGCGGTGAGGCCGAGATCGGTCATGTTCCCGCCGGCATAGCGGCCCGGCTTGCCCCACACCAAGCCGATCGCCGCGACACCGGCGTCGATCCATTCGGTGAGTTCGCCGGGGTTCCGGATCGGGTCGGCTCCCTCAATCAAGATTCGGGCGTGGAGGATTTCCGAGTTCTCGGACGTGGCCACTTGGCGCCCGCCCACGACCACGAGTTTTCCCTCGTCTGACCACCGCCGATAGACGTCCAGTTGCCGCCGTCCCGCGGCAGCGGCGGCCTCGATATCGCCCGCCGGGAAGCCGTATGACGGATCATCGCCGTCGGGCTCGGTGAAAATGGTGGCGAGGCAGTGGCGAACGCCGCCTTCGGCCAAGGAAGGGAGTGTGATCGCCGCGGGAAGGTCGTTCCCGCTGGCTTTCTCGGGCGGGGCATGCATGTTTCGCCCGCTGACAGCCATGTAGGCGAGGTCGAGATGGGCGTCGAACCAAGTAAACCGCGGCTGATGCATGCGGAAAGGGTATGGGAAAGACCACCGACTTGTTACACTATCGCGTATGGCAGAGCCCCTGCGGCGGTTAGAGAACGATACCGAGGACGGATTCACCCTGCGGTGCCCGGTGGACGGCCGCCCGATGAACACGTTTCAGGTGGGGATGTTCACGGTGGATCGGTGTGAGGATTGCGGCGGAATGTGGCTTGATCTGAACGAGGTTCATCGGCTGCTGGCCATCAAAGGCGAAGCGATGAAGATTGACGCGGTGAAGTCTCCGGCCTCACGCCCCGGTTCGGGACGCCAGAAGCGGTACTGCCCGCGTGACAAGGCTGAGATGGTCACGCTTCACAACCTGCCGCAGGTGCATGTGGAATATGAGCAATGCCCGGTTTGCGGGGGGATGTTTCTTGATCGGGGCGAGTTGAACGACCTCAATTCGTACAGCGTGGTGGAACGTTTACGTAATTTGTTCGTGAATCACGAATAATGGAGAGTTTCCCCGTGAGCGGGGGGAGTCCGACGTCGCTCATCTTTCGATAGCCCCGCCGAAACGGTCGGCGAAGGAAGAAGTTACTATGGCCAGTGAACCCCCGAATTCGGCACCGACCCCGACGCCCGCAGCGCCCCCACCCCAATCGACCGCATCGAGCAAGCCCGCACTGCCAACGGACGGTGAACTCCTTGCGAAGGCAACCGGCGGGGACCAGCCAGCGGTAATCGAGCTGCTGCGGCGTCACGGGCCGACGGTGCGTTCGCGGATCGCATCGAAGATCTCTCCGCTATGGCAGTCGATGGTCGATCCCGACGATGTGCTTCAAGTGACTTATGTGGAAGCGGTGATGGACATCGGGCGCTTCCAACCCCGACATGAAGGTTCGTTCCTGGCGTGGCTGACCCTTCTGGCCGAAAACAACCTGCGCGACGCCATCAAGGAGTTGGACCGGGCCAAGCGGCCGAGCCCGCGAAAGCGGGTGGAGTCGGGGGCGACGGACGAAAGTTACGTGGCGCTGGTCGAGTTGATGGGGGCGACATTGACCACACCGAGCATCCAAGCCGCGAAGGGCGAGATACGAACCGCCTTGGACGCGGCTCTTGACCGGCTCCCCCCCGATTACTCCCGCGTGATCCGGCTCTACGACCTTGGCGGCCGCAGCGTGGAGGACGTTTCGACCGACATGGGGAAGAGCCAGGGTGCGGTGTTCATGCTGCGGGCGCGGGCCCACGAACGGCTCAAACAGGTGATCGGTCGGGAATCGCAGTTTTTCAGCCGGACAACGTGATATCTACCATGCGAGACGACGCCACACCCAGTTCGATCCTTCCGTCCGAGTCTGTTGCGGGCAAGCTCGGCGTTGCGCCCGCCGCACCGATCCCGGATCCGGATGTGCTTATTTTCGCCGCGCTCAACCAAGTGGGGATGGTGCGGGACAAGGCGGCTTCCAAACCGGTATCTCCCGCGTTCGCGGTCGCTCACGAAGAACACTCCAAATCTGATCTGCCGGATGCGGCCCCGGACCTGATCCCCAACTATCAGCTGCTGCGCGAGATCAGCCGTGGCGGGCAGGGGATCGTCTACAAGGCGATTCAGAAAACCACGAAGCGCCAGGTGGCGGTGAAGGTGATGCGGGAAGGGCCGTTCGCGGGCCCGCGGGACCGGATCCGCTTTGAGCGTGAGATCGAGGTCCTTGCGCAACTCAATCATCCGAACATTGTTGCGATTCTTGACAGCGGGGTGGTGCGTCGGGACGCCGGGCACATGCACTTTTTTGCCATGGATTACATCTCGGGGCGCTCGCTTGACGCGTGGCTGAACGAGAGCAAGCGCACGGTGGACGAAGTGCTCGGCGTCTTTATCAAGATCTGCGAGGCCGTGAACGCCGCGCACCTCAAGGGCATCATCCATCGCGATCTCAAACCCGGCAACGTGCGGATCGACGGGCAGAACGAGCCGCACATCCTCGACTTCGGGCTTGCGAAGACCGCGACGGGTGAGGTGGTGGACGAACTGGACGCTCAGGCGACGCCGCAGATGATGACGGTCACGGGGCAACTCCTGGGTTCGCTTCCGTGGTCGAGCCCCGAGCAGGCGGACGGCCGCATCGCGATGATCGACGTCCGCACCGATGTGTATTCGCTGGGCGTGATGCTATATCAGTGCCTGACGGGCCGGTTTCCGTACGAAGTCATCGGCGCGATCCGGGACGTGATGAACAACATCCTGCACACCAGCCCGGCCCGGCCCAGTTCCGTGTCTCGCCCGGGCCGGGCCCGCATCAACGATGAAGTCGAAACGATTGTCCTGAAGTGCCTGAGCAAGGAACGTGACCGCCGCTATCAGAACGCGGGCGAACTGGCCCGCGACCTGCACAATTACCTCGACGGGCAACCGATCGAAGCGAAGCGCGACAGCGGCTGGTATGTCCTCAGGAAGAAGGCGTCGCGGCATCGTGCGCTGGCGGCGTCGGTGGCGGCGATCGTGATCTCTGCGATCGCGGGCGGAACGACGGCGGCGGTCTTCTGGCAGCGGGAGAGGGGGGCCCGCATCGAGGCTCAAGGGGCCACCGTGGCCGCGCAGATGGCGACCGAGCGCGAGGCTACGGAACGCCGGCGGGTGCAATCACTCTTTGAATTTACCAAACGGGTGCTGGCTGCCCCGGACCCGGACCTTTTGCAGGGGGCCAACGCGGCGGGGGCCTTGCGGATCGCGGAGGCGGGGGAAAAACGGGCTCGAACGCACTTTGCCGACGAACCGCTGATGTTGGCCGACTGGCTTGACAACCTGGGCTTGGTCAGGCTCACCTTGGGTGACCCGGACAAACGGGCCAAGGCCCTGCTGGAGAACGCGCTCGCGATCCGCACCGCCTCGGCCGCGCCCCGCTTTGACGTCGCCGCGAGCCACGTCCACTTGGCACGGGCCTCCCTGGATACGAGCGACAAGGCCGTGGCGCTCGCCCATGCCCAGTCGGCCTCCAACATTCTACGCGAGATGCCCGCGGAAGCCGCCGTGATTGAACTCCTCTCGGAGGCACTGGCTCAGGCGGGTGTGGCCCAGCGGCAGTTGAATCGCCCCGCGGAGTCGGCGGCCACACTGAAGGACGCGCTGGCGCTGCGGGCGGACCATCAGTTGCCGCCATCGGATATTGACGCCGAAATCCTGACTTCGCTTTCGGTGGCCTATCGGGCTTTGGGCCGCATCGATGAGGCCTTGGTGGCGCTCACGCGAGCGGAACCTTACCTGGTGCAGGTCTTTGGTGATGGCAATTCTCGACTGCTGGTCTGGCGCGCGAATACGGCGCGGGTGCTGCTGGCGGCGGGCGGCCCCGAGGATTTGGCGCGGGGGAGGAAGATTCTCGATGGGCTGATTGAGACCAATCGGGCCGTGCTGGCCCCTGTGGATGTGAACCACCCTCGGCTGTCTCTCAACCTTGACCTCTTGGGGAAGACGCTGACGGCCTTGGGAGAGCTTCCGGCGGCCCAGGTCGCGCTGGAGGAAGCGCTGCGGATGCGTGATGCCAAGGGCGATACCAACGAAAGGACGCTGGCGGGGACGCATGTGGCCCTGGCCCGGGTGCTGCGGGAGCGCGGTGATCTGGCGGGGGCCGCGCGCCACCTGCACGATGCCGGCCTGCTGCTCCGCCCCGCTTCGCGCGGTTCGCTCGAGCTGCTGAGCCTTGGGCGCGAGAACGTCGAGATGCTGCTGGCCTCCGGCCCCCCGGCCCCCGCCGCTGCGGCAGCCCAAGCCCTTCTCGACGCTTCGGCCATGAACGCCGCGGTCCCCACCCTCGACTTGGCGTACGCCCAAACGCTTGCTGCGCGGGCCTTCCTGGCGACGAAAAATTTCGAGGCAGCCCGGGCCAACGCCGAAGCGGCCGTCGCAGTCGTTCCGCCGCGTTCCATCGACGCACTGGTCGCGGCGATCATCCGCGACCGGGCGCTCGCGGCTTTGAACAGGACGCCGACCAATGACACCGAGGCCCTTGAACGACTCGCTGCTCGTCCGGGAGGGGGGCGGCTGGCCCGCGAGTTGGCGCGGTAACGAGCGGGGAATGTGGTTAAGCGGTTCCGTGGTTGAGTGGGCGGTTGCCGCGCCGAGTTCTTGGCCTTGTGCGGCCCGGACGTGCCGCTTGGGTTTCTTAGTGTGCGGGCGTTGTCTGAGTGAGCAGGGTTAGGCGCGGAAGAGGGCGGCATCGGCAGGTTGGACGCCGGTGTCGCCAGAATAAGTAGGTTTGGTCAGGTGGCGGAGCCCTACCCCCCGGCCTCTCTCCTTTGGGGAAGCGTTGGCGGGAACCTCTGAAAAATAACCGGCGTAAAGTCTCATAAGACTCGTGGAGGGACCGCCGTATGAACTCAGATGTTGCCGCGCAGCCGATCCGCACGCGCCGGAGCCATGTGACAAGCAGGGTTCTCCTTGCGGTCGGAGCGGCCGGGGCTGCGGCACTCTTCACCTACTTCCTCACCGGCGCGAAATCCGCGTTTGTTGTCGTGCCCATCATTCTCGCCGCGGCCCCGCCGACGTTCTCGGCCGTCCGCAAGGTTGCGCCTCTTCAGACCGACGCTGTCGTTCCGACCGGCACG
>Ga0163144_10004325_pt1 | contig 32033 bp, 35 predicted proteins | sample OliLak19BULKMAT1_FD_123175 | JGI IMG/M metagenome (GOLD analysis project Ga0163144, IMG submission 123175) | Freshwater microbial mat bacterial communities from Lake Vanda, McMurdo Dry Valleys, Antarctica - Oligotrophic Lake LV.19.BULKMAT1 | ecosystem: Environmental > Aquatic > Freshwater >... | reverse complement strand
GGCAGCTTGCTCTACGGGGGCGTGGAACGAGCTGCGAGCTTGTCCGAATTCGATCGAGCAAGCTGGCTACGCGTAAGATTACTGTATTGGCAACATTGCGATAGGTGTCCGATGGCCAAGATACTTTTGGGCGTGACGGGGTCGGTGGCGGCGATCCACACGAAGCTGCTCTTTGACGAATTGCGCGGAGCGGGTCATGAGGTCAAGCTGGTCGCCACTCGCTCGGCTTTGTATTTCTTCGATCCGGCTGAATTGAGCGGTGATGGAATCAAGGGCGAGACGCGCGATCCCAACGTGGTGATATTGGATGAGGACGAATGGCCCGGCAGCGAAGGCGGCGTTCGCTATCGACGCGGGGATCCGGTACTGCACATCGAACTAAGGCGCTGGGCGGAGGTATTGGTGATCGCGCCGCTGGACGCGAACACACTCGCCAAGTTGGCGTTGGGTGTTTGCGACAACTGTTTAACGTGCGTCTATCGGGCGTGGGACCGGTCGCGCCGCATCGTGCTCGCGCCGGCGATGAACACCCTCATGTGGGAGCATCCGGCAACGGTACGGCATCTGCGTCAGGTGGCCGCCGATCTGGCCGGCGTCGAACCGCCCCTGGATCGCGAAGCGCTTAGAATATGCGACTGGGTGAATCGCGAACTGTCGAATCTTCGCATTGCCGTGCCGGAAGTGAAGCAATTGGCATGCGACGACGTGGGTATTGGAGCGATGGCGGCACGCGAAAAGATCGTCGATCAAATCAGTTGATCCAGGCAAACGATGCCTGTCTTTTTGGCATCGGTGCGTGCTTGTTAGGCAAACGAGAGTTTTCCGTCTGTATACGTCGGAGGAATTCTCGCCGAAACAATTGGGAAAATCGGCAAACCCATAATAGGACGGGATGTTTCTGGTCGGTAGGCGCGCAAGTTGCTAGGATTGCAAATTGGGAAGGAAGTTCCCGATTTGGTGGGGTCAAGGAAGACCAATTTCCTCTCCGCCGCTCGAGTCCGGGTTGGATTTGGCGCGGCATGTCCGCATTTCCAGTGAGGTTTTCGTGAGCACTCGGTCTTCCAGTGGAGTTGTCTCAAATGGTGCGGTGTCGGGTGGCGGGCGGAGTGCCTCGGTCCATTCCTCGGCGCGCATGGCGGCCATTTCCGCGGTGACGAATTGGCGGCCGATCACGCCACCCTGGAATTTCGTGGAAACGCCCGCGCATGAACTCTTCGCCGCCAACGTCTTCAGCCGCGAAGTCATGAAGGATCGCCTGCCCAAGGCGGTTTTCAAATCGGTCATGAAAACGATTGAAGTCGGTGAGAAACTGGATCCTTCCATCGCCGACATCGTTGCCTCGGCCATGAAGGACTGGGCGATCGAAAAAGGGGCCACCCATTACGCCCACGTTTTCTTTCCGCTCACCGGCGCGACGGCCGAGAAGCACGACGGCTTTCTCACCCCCGACAATGAAGGAGGCGCCGTCGCCGAGTTCAGCGGCAAACAATTGATTCAAGGCGAACCGGACGGCTCCAGCTTTCCCTCCGGCGGCATCCGCGCAACCTTTGAAGCACGCGGCTACACGATCTGGGACGTGACGAGCCCCGCATACATTCTGGAAAACCCGAACGGCACGACGCTCTGTATTCCCACCGCTTTCGTGTCCTGGACAGGCGAGGCGCTCGACAAGAAGACGCCGGTGTTGCGTTCCATGCAGGCGCTCAACAAACAGGCCCAGCGGGTTCTGCGGCTATTCGGACATACCGACGGCGCTTTCGTTGCCTCGACTGCGGGACCGGAGCAAGAATACTTTCTGATCGACCGCAATTTCTATTTCTCTCGCCCTGACCTTTATACGACGGGCCGCACCCTCTTTGGCGCCAAGCCGCCCAAGGGCCAAGAGTTCGAGGATCATTACTTCGGCGCGATTCCTGAACGCGTGTTGGCGTTCATGCTCGAAGTGGAACGCGATCTGTACAAACTTGGCATCCCCGTCAAGACGCGCCATAACGAAGTCGCCCCCGGACAATACGAGATTGCCCCGGTCTTCGAGTCGGCGAACCTGGCGGCCGACCACCAGCAGCTCATGATGATTACGCTCCGCCGCGTGGCCGAGAAGTATGGCATGGCCTGCTTGACACACGAAAAGCCGTTTGCGGGCGTTAACGGCTCCGGCAAGCATGTGAACTGGTCGCTGGGCAGCAAGTCGCAAGGGAATCTGCTCGATCCCGGCGATACGCCGCACTTGAACGCTCAGTTTCTCGTATTCTGCGCGGCGGTGATTCGCGCCGTCTATCGGCATCAAGGATTGCTGCGCGCGGTCGTCGCGACGGCGGGCAACGATCATCGTCTGGGCGCCAACGAAGCGCCGCCGGCGATCATTTCCATATTCTTGGGCGACCAACTCAACGACGTATTTCAGCAGATCAAAGCCGGCGCCGCGAGTTCGTCGATCGCCAAGGGCACATTGACGCTCGGTGTGGACGTGCTGCCTCCCTTGCCCAAGGACGCGGGGGATCGCAACCGAACCAGCCCATTCGCGTTTACCGGCAACCGCTTCGAGTTCCGCGCCGTCGGCGCCAATCAATCGATCGCCGGGCCGCTCGTGGCGATGAACACCATCGTGTGCGAATCGCTGGATTACTGTGCGAACCGCATCGAGGGAGCGACCAAGGGCAAACCGGATGCGTTGCACGGCGCCGTGCAAAAATTGCTGACCGAAATCATCAATGAATGCGAGCCAATCGTCTTCAACGGCGACGGCTATTCGGCGGCCTGGCATCAGGAAGCCGCCAAGCGTGGCCTTTTGAACTTGAAGACCGCGGTTGACGCGCTTCCCATGCTCGACACCAAGTCGACCAAGGAACTGTTCGCGAAATACGAAGTGCTTTCCGAGCGTGAGTTGCAGAGCCGGTTCGATATTTACACCGAACAGTATTGCAAGACCGTTCGGGTCGAAGCAGCCATCACGTTGGAAATGGCGAATACGCTGATCTTCCCGGCCGCGATTCGGTATCAGAATGAACTGGCCTCCACTTGCGTGAATCTCAAGGCGATGGGATACAATTTTGACACGGATACGCTCGACAAGATGACCCAAATGGTCAAGGGCTTGCAGGACTCCATCAAGGTTCTCGACAAAGCGCTTTCCCACCATAGCGACGGCGGTCTGAGCGCGGAGGCGAAGCACTACTGCGACGAAGTGCTGCCCGCCATGCTGGAAGTACGCAAGTACGGCGATGCCCTCGAAGGAACCGTGGCGGACGACCTTTGGCCGTTGCCGACGTATCAGGAGATGCTGTTCATCAAGTAGACAATAAAAGCCCAGGGACGGCCGTCCCTGGGCTTTCACTTTAGTCCGCTGCCTGCAAATGCTTGATTGCCTCCGGTTGAAGCCGGACTTCACCGTCGTCGGTTGCCAGGAGCACATGGTCGAACGAGACATCGAGGAGTCGGCCCCGGCGTTCGCCTTGGTGCGTTTCCGCGATGACCCTTTTCCCCAACAAGCCTAAGCGCCATTTCCAGATCGCTTCGAGTGTGGCAAGCTCACCGTCCGCCAAGTTCACATATTGCTCATCCAAATGAAACAACAAACGCCGCGCGACATCCTCCCAGTCCAATAGAACGCCGCATTGCGAAAAAAGTGACGCGCCCAATGGCAAATCCGCTTCCTCGAAGAACGAGGCCGGCTGGCGCACGTTCAATCCAATGCCAACGACCGTAGCGAGAGACTCCCCCTGTTGCCGTTGCTCGATGAGTATGCCACAGATTTTTTTGCCCTTGAGGAAGACGTCGTTGGGCCATTTGATGCGGGTCTGTTCGCCGACGAGATCGAGCACCAACTCCCCAACGGCGACGGCGGCCCAAACGGTCAAGAGCGCGGGACGGCGCAGGCGAGGCGGCGGAAAAAGTAAAACGGAAAGCAGGACGCTGCTCTCGGGCGGCGCGATCCAGCTTCGGCCATATTGACCGCGACCGACGCTTTGATGGCGCGTGAGAATGGCCAACCCGTCGAGCGTCGGGTCATGCGCTAGGGCCAACGCCTGCGCGTTAGTGCTATCCGTCGATTCAAAGACGCGCACCAAACGGCCCAGACGGCAATGGGGAAGAGTCCATTCCTGCATTAAGGAGATTCCGGATCGACACCCAGGGATCGCAATTTGGCGGCGAGGGCGTCGGCTCGCTTTGTGGCTTGGACAGCAAGTTCCTTAGCTTCCGAGGCACGTTGCTTCTCGCGTTTGGTTTGCTTGCGTGCGTTTTCCGCCCGCTCCTTTTCCACTTCCGCTCGTTCCTGCCCGGTCAGAAGCAAATTGCCGCGCGCGTCCCGCCAGCGTAACCAGGGTTCGTCCAGCCCTTGATATTCTCCATTCCAGACTTCCACGCCGACCTGCGCGAGCGGAAACCACGGCTCACAGTCTTGATATTCCCCGCCCAGGGCCACGAAGCAATTCAGTTGCTTTCCTTTCAGGAATTTCTCCGGATCCCAGACAACATAGTAGGGGACGCCCATGCGCGCGTATTTCTCCTTCTTTTCGCTGAGTTCGCCCCCCTCGGTATTGGAAACGACTTCCAAAACCAACTCCGGCAACTTGCCCATGACCCAGACGAAATAGGTGAGATTCTCACGCTCGCGTGGATCGCCCAACGCGACATCCAGACTGAGCATCACGTCCGGGACTAGCGGCGGGGTTTTTTCCGCGATGAACAAGCCGACGTTGGCGAGCGCCAGAAACGGCCTGCCCTCGCCCGGTCCCGTCCACGACGCGTAGAGCGAATCGACCAACAGCCGCATCTGCCGTTCGGAATAAATGTTGTCCACGGGTTTGCCGTCGTCGATGACGATCTTCGAGATGTCCGGAAGGAGGGCGGGATCCACGCATGCCAAGGATCCAGCGGAGTCCGCCTTCGAGGTTTTGCGTGCTGCCGAGCGCTGCATGGATGCCTTCCTATTTATCAAATGGATTCCGGATCGACTCCCAGAGTGCGCAACTTGGCGGCAAGGGCATCGGCTCGTTTCTTCGCTTCGGTCGCAAGGTCTTCGGCTTCCGCCGCACGATTGTCGGCTTCCGCGGCGAGTCGCCGGGCTTCGGCAGTGCGTTGCTTCTCGCGTTTGGTTTGCTTGCGCGCGTTTTCCGCTCGTTCCTTTTCCACTACCGCTCGTTCTTGTCCGGTCAGAAGCAAATTGCCGCGGGCGTCCCGCCAACGTAACCAGGGTTCGTCCAGCCCTTGATATTCTCCATTCCAGACTTCCACGCCGACATGCGCGAGCGGAAACCACGGCTCACAGTCTCGATATTCCCCGCCGAGGGCCACGAAGCAATGGAGTTGCTTTCCTTTTAGGAATTTTTCCGGATCCCAGACCACGTAGTAGGGAACGCCCATGCGCGCGTATTTTTCCTTCTTGTCTCCCAATTCGCCTCCTTCGGTGTTGGAGACGACTTCCAAGACCAACTCCGGCAGCTTGCCCATGATCCAGACGAAATAGGTGAGATTTTCACGTTTTCGCAAACTGCCGGAAACGACATCCAGACTGAGCATCACGTCGGGGACAAGCGGTGGAGTCTTTTCCGCGATGAAAAGCCCCACATTCGCAAGGGCCAGAAACGGCCTGCCCTCGCCCGGCCCGCTCCACGACGCGTACAGCGAATCGACCAACAGTCGCATCTGCCGTTCGGAATAGATGTTGTCCACGGGTTTGCCGTCGTCGATGACGATTTTGGAAACGTCTGGAAGAAGGGCGGGATCCACGCAGGGCAGGGATCGGGCGGAGTCCGCCTTCGACGTTTTTCGTGCCGCCGATTGTTGCATGGATCGTCCCCGTTTACCTCAGAAGATTGTCCGTCAATCGTTCCCGCAAACCAACTTCATTCTACCCTACTTTTCAAGTTCGTAGTCCAGTGCAAGGTCCAGGGCCGGCGCCGAATGGGTGAGGGCGCCCACGCTGATGCGGTCGACGCCCGTTGCCGCGATGGCGCGAATGGTTGCCAGCGTAATCCCCCCCGACGCTTCGAGCGCGACTTTGCCGGCAACAGCATCGCGGCGCCGCACCGCCTCGCGAAGTTGATCGACCGACATGTTGTCGAGCAAAATGATGTCGGGCTGTTGCTCGATGGCAACGTCGAATTGGTCGAGGCGGTCGACTTCGATTTCGACGCGCAGGTCCGCGATGCCCTGACCCGCCAACTCCGACTGTTTATGGCGTGCCCGCTTCACGGCTTCCACGATTTGCTCCCGACTGTCGCGGATGTGCAAGGCGGCCAGGTGATTGTCCTTGATTAGAAACCCGTCGTAAAGGCCGAGGCGATGATTCGTGCCGCCGCCCTGCCGAACGGCATACTTGGCGAGTCGCCGCCAACCGGGCAAGGTCTTGCGCGTGTCCAAAATCTTGACGGGCAGGCCCTGGACGGCGTCGACATACCGGCGTGTGAGCGTGGCGATGCCGCTCAAATGTTGCAGGAAATTGAGCACGGTGCGTTCCATGCCGAGAATGCCTCGCAAATTCCCAACCCAAGTGCCGATGCGATCACCGGCTGCCAGCGCGTGGCCGTCGCACAGAATCGGCCGCCACTCCGGCAACGGTAGCGGCCATTCCAAGTGCATAAGTTCCAGGAGCGGCAGGCCCGCCAAAATGCCCGGCGAACGCGCGACGAACACGGCGCGGCCCTGTGCCTCGGCGCCTATCAGCGCTTGGCTGGTCAAATCGCCGCGCTCTGCGAGATCTTCCGCCCGCGCCAGGCGAATGAGTTGGCGGGCTTCGTTTTGTTCTTCGAGGGAAAACGCCATTTTTATGTTGTTCCCCGGATTCGGCAGCGCGAGAATTAGCCGCATGCCATTTTTTCGAGTATCGTAGTGGAAGTCAATTCTACCAAATAGAAAGGCCACTCCCATGTCTCGCAATCGACCCGACGATGAAGATGAGGACGCACGCGAACAATTCCAGGAACGCAAGCCCGCGGCGAAGCGGCCCCAACCCCCGTCGCGGCAAGAGGACAACGAAGAGGAAGAAGACGAAAGGCCGCGCCGCCGCCCGTCTCGACCTCGGGACGGAGACGACGATTCCTATTCCGGCATCGTGCCCTACCGCAATGTCTTCGCGTTGGTCGCGTATTACATGGGCTTTTTGGGGCTGATCGCGATATTGGGCGGCTTCGTGTTGGCCATTCAAGGAATCGTTTCTCCCGGAGTTGCGGGGATCATCATATTTGGGGTCGGCGGCATCAGCGGCCTCTTGGCGGTCATCTTTGGCGCGATCGGCGTGGCCAAAGCATCCAAGGGGAAAGGCACCGCGCATGCCGTGGTGGGCATTGTCCTGGGAGTCATTGAGATTTTGGGACTAATGCTGATGCTGTTGGGCGCCATCGCGATCGTGGGACGGTAGCGCCTAGCGGGAACGGCCGCCGCGGACCGGCTCCGCTTTCGTCTCGTCGCTGACCGCCAACTCCGTATCCTAAACCTCACGAATGCGCAATAAATCCAGGGTGCGCTCGGCCAATCGGCCGGGCGGCGCCCTTTCTCCCTTTGGCGAAGTCGAGTCGTCGCATGCAACGCGGGAACATGGTCACCTTTATGGTTCTGAGCCTGTTCATCCTCTTGGGATGGATTTTCCTGCAGAACCGCATTTGGCCGCCCAAGATCAAGGAGCCAGAGAAGAAGGAGCTGAAGGACGCCGAGACGCCGCCCCTCGTTTGGAAAAAACAAGGATGGATGGGATTAAGCGCCAATGTCGTTGCTTTTCCTTTTGCCTCCGATCCTTTCACAGCTTCCTGGCAAACAGTTGCAAACCTTGAATTGCTTTACTCGGCTCCGCAGCCAAAGCTGACCGAACCCCCGAAACTGTCGCCTGAGCAAATAGTGCAACTGCGGAAGGGAATTGCCATTACTTTGTCGGCGACAACCTCGTCCGCGTTGCCTCAATTCGCTAATCCAGGATACATTCTTGCCATGTTGGACAATCCAACACGGCCAGTCGAACCACCGACGGAAAACGTCACGATTGGCGGCGAGGATTTTTTCCTGGAAGCCAAGCTGACGACCAAGGGTGCCGGCATTGAGGCGCTTTGGCTCAATCAATTCCAGGCGGCTAACTACCTGGGCCAGCCGGTGCCTGGCAAAAAATTGGAATTAATCCAGGAAGATCCGATCAGGCCGTCCTTCGTGATGTTCCACTATCCCGATCCGGAAGTGAAGCCCACCGATCCTGTCAAAGATGCGAAACCACCTTTGACTACACTTGGAGACTCACAGTGGAAATTCGACGGCAAAATAACGAGGGACAATGGGACTCAAGAAGTTAAGTTCTCCACCGTCCTTTCCGACGCGCACTATTTGAACGTATCGATCACGAAGACCTATCGCCTCGACCCGAAGGCGTATCACCTCACGTTGATCGTTGAAATCGAGACGAAGGAACCAAAACAAAAGAACTTTCGCTATCAACTGACCGGAAGCCACGGCATGCCCCTAGAAGGGGAGTGGTATACCGCAACGACTCGCGACGCGCTGATTGCCCTTGTGAATCCACGCGGAGATGTATATCGCGAACGGCAGGATGCTCCGTCCATCAGCTTGGGGGAGGGTGGGCAGGCAGTGCCGGAGGGTGCTCGCGGCGATCAATTCCTTCAATACGCCGGCGTCGCCTTGCAGTACTTCGCTTCGGTCATTGTAATTGATCCGAACGTGAATAAGGATGTGTTGGCGTGGGCACGCCCAACCAAAGAGTCGACGGAAATCGCGGGGCGGATCGTGTCGATTGATGGAAATACTTTGCGATTATTAGACCAGACGGGCAAAGAGATTCCGTACCGAATGCTGCCGCGCGTTATGCAACAGTTAGAGGACAAGAAACTGAAGGAGGGCGCCAAGGCGGTCGTAAGCTATTATGAGGTGCCACAGGCGGACCCAAAGAAGAATTTCAAGGTCGCTACCTGGATTCGCATGGGCAACACGCCGCGCAGCACCTTCGACGACATTATGGTGCGCGTCACGACCGTGCCGGTCGAACTGATGCCCGGCAAAAAGCAGACGCAACAATTCATGCTGTATCACGGTCCGGTGAAGACGCGGTTGCTTGGAGAATTTAGCGGCGCGAAAGCCGTCCCACCTGAATTTGTGACTCGTTATACGGACGAACTCAAGCTTTACACCCTCACCGATTATCACTCTGATAACTGGTTCGGCCGGCGCTCGAATTCCATTGGCTTTACGAGCCTCCTCATCTTCGTGACCAATTTGATGCATACCCTCCTGCACTGGCTGAGTTTCCTCGGCGGCTACGGCATCGCGATCGTGCTTCTGACCGTCATGGTCCGCGGCGCCATGTTTCCGATCAGCCGCAAGCAGGCGATGTTCAGCATTCGCATGCAGGAGCTTGGCCCGGAACTCAAGAAGATCCAGGAGAAATACAAGGCCGATCCGCGGGCGAAAACGGAAGCGACAATGGAGTTTTATCGCAAGCACAAGATCAATCCTTTCGCGAGTTGCCTGCCGCTAATATTGCAGATGCCGATTTTCCTTAGCCTGTACTTCGCGCTCCAGGAGAGCATCCATTTTCGACTCGCGCGATTCCTTTGGGTCGATAACCTAGCCGCGCCGGACATGCTCATCTACTGGGGCCAATCGATTCCCTGGATCGCCGACCCCGACAACATCGGCGGCATGTTCTATTTGGGACCGTTCTTCAATCTATTGCCGCTGGTGGCCGTCTCGCTCATGGTGGTGCAGCAAAAGATGATGGCCCCGCCCGCGATGGACGAGCAACAGGCGATGCAGATGAAAGTCATGCGTTACATGATGCTCTTCATGGCCGTTCTCTTTTACAAGGTCGCGGCCGGCCTTGCGATCTATTTCATCGCGAGCAGTCTGTGGGGCGTCGCGGAACGCAAGCTGCTGCCCAAGAAAAAGACGGATCCGATCCTCGCGGGCGCCGGCGGGCCGCGCATCGCGCACACGGGAAAAGGCGGACCAAACGCCAAGAACAAGGCGCCGGTCAAAGACGAGACGGGCAAGGTGGCCCGGCTCAAGAAATGGTGGCAGGACGTGCTGGACCAGGCAAAGAAGAAGTAACGAGCCGGACGCTTCAGCGACGGAAGCGTTCGGTTGAACCACGCAAGGGTGAGAGGCAGTCATGCTTCCCGATCCGAACGACACGATTGTCGCCCTGGCCAGCGCGCCCGGCCCCAGCGGACGCGGGATCGTGCGTCTCAGTGGGAAACAGGCGTTTGACATTCTCGCCGGACTAAGCGCGTCCCCTCTCGCGCAACGACTACGTTCGCTGGTCGCTAGCGAACTCGTGCTGCCCGGTCTTTATTCCCGTCTGCCTTGCGACGCGTATCTTTTTCCTGGGCCGCGCTCGTATACGGGGGACGATGTCGCCGAGTTGCATCTCGTCGGCAGTCCGCCATTGCTCGAATTGTTGGTGGCGACATGTCTAAACTTAGGAGCGCGGGCGGCGCAACCGGGCGAGTTCACGCTGCGCGCCTTTCGAGCCGGCAAGCTCGATCTGACCCGGGCGGAAGCGGTGTTGGGAGTCATCGAGGCGGGAGATCGCGACGAACTCAAGCAAGCGCTCCTCCAACTCGCCGGGGGAATGGCGCAGCCGTTGCAAAGGCTACGTGAAGAGTTGCTGGATCTTCTCGCGGACGTCGAGGCGGCGCTCGATTTCGTGGATGACGAAGTTCAGAGCATTCCCACCGATCAACTCTTGCTGCGCATCACGTCCGCGCTGGCGCACGTTACGTTGATCCAGCGACAAATCGAGCAGCGCGCCCGCGCGGAGCGTCCCTTTCGCGTCGTTCTCGCCGGAGCGCCCAACGCGGGGAAGAGCAGCCTGTTCAACGCAATTCTGGGTAAATCCGCGGCGATTGTCAGTGCCAGGCCGGGGACGACACGCGACTATCTCGAAGGCCGACTGGAGGTGGACGGCGTCCCAATCCAGGTTGTCGATACGGCTGGTTTGCGCGACAGCACGGACCCGATCGAGTCGGCGGCGCAAGCGCTGGGTCGGCAACAACAGGAATCCGCTGAAACGGTGCTATGGTGTCAAGAAGCATGGACGCCCGGCGACGACACTCCCGCGCCTCCTCCCGAGGGCGCGCTGCTCGTGTGGACAAAATGCGATCTGGCAGCGCCGCCCGAAACTGGCTTCGCCACCAGCGCCGCGACGGGACAAGGGCTGGATGCACTCAAGGCGGAGTTGGCGCGACGGGCGAAGCAACGACCCCGACCGCCCCTGGCGCCAAGCCTGAGCCGCTGCCGGCATCACGTCGAAAGTTGCCTGGCATGCCTTCGCCGCGCCCATGCGGTCGCTCTTCACGAGGATCCGATGGAAATCCTCGCGCTGGAGATTCGCTCGGCCCTCGACGAACTGGGAGCGATGGTCGGCGCGGTGTTCACGGAAGATTTGTTGGATCGGATTTTTAGCCGGTTTTGCATCGGGAAGTAGTTTCCGCATTCACCAGTGTTTGATTGCAACGTGGGGAGGGGCGCTACAGCATCGTCGGACTCGGATCGTCGAATTCCGAATTCTGCATGAGTTCTTTGAAAGTCTTTGGCTTCTGTGCGAGTTCCGACGGCGCGAATGTGAACAGCGTCACGATGTCACGCTGCGTCTCGCTAGGAAGTTTGTCCAACTCTACCTCTACCATTGCGTCGCGCTGTTCGCGCTTCATCTCCTCAAAGCGGGGATCGATGACCCTTACCCGTATCGAGGCAGAGTTATACCGGTAAGCATCAACCTGGCGGAAGTGAGGCTTCAGCCGGCCCTCGACCATGCGGGTTTCGTCAGTGCGTTTCTCTTCCCAACGCGGCGTTGTGGTCGTTGTCATGTTATTAGTACCTCCGCCCACTCATAGATGGCCCTTGCCGTATTGAGCAAGGCGTTCGTTTCGCCGGTGTCTTTTCGGCCTATTTCGTACCGAATCCCTGTTGTCCAATCGAATCGTCGCATTCTTTTGGACAACTCGGGCGTGAGCACAACGCCTCCAGCTTTTAACAGGGGAAGCAAGTGCTCAGGCCTGTGGTAGGTGGCCCCATGGGTCAATTTGGTATGCATTGCGAGCAGGCCAGCTTCTGGGGTGACCTGCAAGATCAGCGCTTTTAGCGAACATTCGACAGAATAGCCACCAATGTACTGTGCCTCCAGGGTAAGGCGCAGTTTATCCATAATCTCCTCGGCTCCCGTTAGCCGCTGAAGAGCTACCTTCAGAAAGTCACGAGGAGTCACCGGCAGCATCAACACGCCTCCGCTCGCCCTTGGCTGCCTCCTACCCTCATTGTCCCGCGCAGGCCACTGCCTGACAAGGCGTGTCCCGCCCGCCCCTAGCGTGCGCGGCATGCGAAATCGGCTGTCTGGACTCGCCGGGGGCTAGCGGTTACTTTGCGCAGGTTTTGCACGCCATGCACCGGCTAATCCGATTCGCATCGGCAAGTAGTTCCCGCATTCACAGTTGTTTGGTTTTTTTTTGAATGATCCCATTCAATACGAGGTACGATGACCGGCCGCCGGTGGATAAGATGAAATCGTCAACCAACGGGAAAGGAACTCGCAAATGAATTGGCAAGATCGAATCAGTGTGGATCCGAATATCTGCCATGGCAAGGTCTGCATCAAAGGCACTCGGATTATGGTGACGGTGATCTTGGATAACCTGGCGGAGGGCGTATCGGAAGGAGACATCCTTAGCAGCTACCCCACTTTGAGCTCCGAAGACATTCGCGCGGCAATCCATTACGCATCGGATTTGGCTTCAGGACGCGTGGTGACGCTCCCGGAGGCGGGATGATGCGCTTTAAGACGGACGAGAATCTTCCGAAGGAGATCGCCGAACACCTTACAAAGTCCGGTCACGATGCCGTGCGGGTAGACGAGCAAGGTTTGGCGGGGGTGGCGGATTCGGGAATAGCGGCTGTTTGTCAAGTCGAGTTGCGCGCCATTGTCACGCTTGACAAGGATTTCATGAATGTACATCGGTATCCGCCAAAAAACCACTCCGGGATTATCGTCCTCCGTCCGCACCGGGAATCCGTCAGCCGACTCATTGCGATGACCGCGCGAGTGCTATTGTTGCTCGACACGGAACCCCTGGTTGGAAAACTGTGGATTGTGGACGAAAGCCGGATCCGGATCCGACCAGAAGAGACGCCGTGAAAGTTAAACGATATGCCGCACCTCGACATCGCCCCATCTCTGAGCCAGATACTCAGCGACGAGACGGCGATGGCAGTGGTGCGGCTTCTCTTCGCTGCAAAGTAGACAGCCGCCGTCGAGCAATTCCCTCGGCAGGGTTTCCTCGATCTTGCGTGCTTGCATCAGGGCGAGAAACTCGGCTTCGTAGACGGACCAGTCGCCTTTGTTTTTCTTGTACGCCGTCAGCATGTCCTGGGTCGGGGCGAGGTCGGTGAGGTGGGCGTAGCCAATGCCGTGGAGGGCTTGGAGGAAGAATTCGAGATCGTCCTTCTTGGCGAAGCCGGCGAGTTGCGAGACGTTGTTGAGGCGGACGTCGAGAACGCGCGCGACGCCGGCGTCCTTCAATTTGGTGAAGAATTGCCTGGCGTTTTTTTTGGTGAAGCCGATGGTGTGCAGCGTGAGTTTGTCAGACACGTTCGTCTCCCGCCACTGAAGCGACATAGGCGATCTTGTCGCCTTGAATCTCGTAGGCGAGTTCGATCAGTTCCTCGCGGGAACGAAACAAATCCTGTTCGGGCAAATCGCAAAGGTCAAGCAATCGCATTTCCGATTCGAAGTGCGTTTCCAGCGAGCCATCGTCCAAAATGTGGTGGATGGGGTTGACCTCGCCGCGCAGGTGACGGCAGATGAGAATTGCGCGGTGGCAGGTGAGAGGATCTTTCTCCGCGCAAAGCAGCGCGATGCGATGCTCGTTCAAGCCGCGTTTGACCCGATCAAGCCCCTTTCGGAAAAGCGGCGCCGTCGCGATCAAGTCATACTTCGCGGTGGCGTCGTCGTAACACTCCGGCTCGGAGCGGCGGGCCCCGAGTTCGTCGCCCAGGAAGACGTAACGAATGCCTTGTTCGCGAAGCGACTGCGCCAACGATTCGCGATTGAATTGCGGGTACATGCGGCTAAAGGGGCTGGAGCGCACGTCGGCGACCGCCGTGATCGCATGCCTCTGCAAGAGGGCGAGCAGGCCTTCGATGGGATGGTTGGAATGCCCGATGGTGAAAAGCCGAGCGTCCGAAAGGGCGGTCATGCGGGCCTCTCGAAAACAGTGGCGGCAACCTTGTAATGAAAGCCCCGGTAGTTCCCGGTCAAACTAACACAAAGGAGCGGATCGCCCGCGGAGGCAAGCGCGATCTCGACAGGCGGCGCGTCCAGCGCGGGCGTTCGCGCGCGATAGCGATCAAGCAGGACAGGATCGGTGAGTCCCATTTCATATTCTATGCTCCGATAGCGAAACATACAGCGGCGCCTGTTGGGGAGGATTCCGTCCTGGGGCCAAAGGCGAATGCGAAAATCCTCGACACGCACGACGCAGAGCGACCAACCCAGCGGGTGCGCCCCGAGAAAGGAATGCGCGACTCGATCCGTGCGTGGCTCGTTCGGTTGGAGCCACAGATTCGGCGGATCTTCTCGGAGCGCGTCGAGGCCGGGGCGATCATACTCGGCACTGACGTCGCGCCAGGGAAAATACCGTGCGATCCGCCAATTCTCGCTCTGATGGGGGTCGTCGATTTTGCCGATCAAGGAGACTTCCGCGAAATCAAAGACCCGCAACTCCCTTTTGCATGGGTATCGCCGCTCCTGGATTTTCAGTTCGCCCTGACCGCGATCGCTGACGGGGCGAAGCCAGGGTCCGAACTGAAAAGTGTTTCCCACGCCTTTCACTACCTCCCTGCCGGCGATGCAGCGTTCGGCGGCTTTGGCGGAGTTGGCGAGAATCAGCATGCGTTTGCGGACAGCCATGGGGCAACCCCCTTGCAACCGTTCCCTTCAAGACGGCAACAGGACGCATCCATCGCGTAAACAAACATCCACACATAACTTTAATTAGACGGCAAAGGCGAGTCAGCAAAAAAATGAAAGTTTTCAGTTTTCATTTTGAAGACTTTGTTGTTCGACATTATCTATCGCGAGGAGCATTTCTTCCCCGCAAGCGCGTGAATACAATACGAGCATGAACAACAAGAGCTTCCAACTCGGCCTGGTGCAGATGCGGTGCGACGTCAATCCGCAGACGAATCTGGATCGCGCGGTGGCGCACATCGAGGAAGCGTCGAAGGCGGGGGCGGAGGTGATCTGCTTGCCAGAGTTGTTTCGCTCACAGTATTTTTGTCAGCGCATGGATCCCTCGCTCTTTGACTTGGCGGAAGCGGTGCCGGGGCCGACGACGGAGAAGCTGGGCCGGCTGGCGAAGTCGCTGGGGAAGGTAATTGTTGCCAGCCTGTTCGAGCGGCGCGACGCGGGCATGTATCACAACACGGCGGCCGTGCTCGATGCCGACGGGTCTTTCCTTGGCATGTATCGCAAGATGCACATCCCCGACGACCCGCTGTATCTTGAGAAGTTTTACTTCACGCCGGGCGATTTAGGCTTCAAGGTTTTTGATACGAAGTTCGCCCGCGTTGGCGTGCTTGTATGTTGGGATCAGTGGTTTCCGGAGGGGGCGCGCTTGACGGTCATCAAAGGCGCCCAGGTCTTGCTTTATCCGACGGCGATCGGTTGGCATCCGCGCGAGAAGGCCGAGTTCGGCGTGAGCCAACATCAAGCGTGGGAGACGATTCAGCGTTCGCACGCGATCGCCAACGGCATATATGTCGGGGCCGTCAATCGCATCGGTCACGAAGGGGCGGCGGACGCGGGGCTGGAGTTTTGGGGAGCGTCGTTTGTCGCCGATCCCTTCGGCGTCATCATGGCCAAAGGGTCGCATGATCGCGAGGAGATTGTCTTGGCGCAATGCGACATGCGTCGGATGGAAGACGTGCGGCGGAATTGGCCCTTTCTACGCGATCGACGCATCGATCATTATGAGAACATCACGAAGCGTTGGGATTAACGACGACTACCAGATTCGTAGCGCAAGCGACGAGCGAGTCAAATCGTCGCTTGCGCGACGAATCTGGTAGCGCGACGAATCTTGTTACCATAACGTATACCCGCCGTCGATCGTCAGCACCGCGCCTGTCATGTACGTTGACGCTTCACTCGCCAAATACACCGCGAGGGGGCCGATCTCGTCGGGTTCGCCCAAGCGGCCCATGGGCACATGCGACTCGAACTGCGTTTGAAATTCGGGCCGTTCGCGGAACCAGCGGCGGTTGGCGTCGGTCATGAAACCGCCGGGGGCGATGGCATTGACGGTGACGCCGCGTGGGCACCAATCGGCGCCGAGCGATCGCGTCATGCCGACGACGGCGGCCTTGGCGGTTTCATAGTGCCGGCCATGGATATTACGGCCCGCGATCGTGCCGCAGATCGACGCGATGTTGATGACGCGTCCCCAACCGCGTTCGAGCATCGGCTTGGCAAGCAGGCGGGAGCAGACGTAAACGCTGGTGAGGTTCAGGTCCATGAGCCGCTGCCAATCTTCGAGAGATTGATCGACGAAGGGGATGTTGTCGCGTCGGCCGCCGACGTTGTTGATGAGAATGTCGATTTGTCCCAGTTCAAGGGCGCGGGTACACATCGCTTCGGCGTCCTTGGGTTGGCCGGCGTCGGCGACAAGGATTTCGACTTGGCAACCCTTGGGTTTCAACGCCGCCTGGGCGTCGCGAAGCGAAGATTCCTCTCGACCCACGAGGATAAGATCGGCGCCGACGTCGGCGAGGGCATGGGCCATCGAGAGGCCGAGGCCGCGGCTGCCGCCGGTGATGAGGACGCGTTTGTTGTCGAGGCGGAAGCGGTCGAGTACGGACATAGCGTGGGTTCCGGGTTAGCGCGATTATCAATTGCGTTGATGGTACAACGGGGTGCGCTAAGCCGCAAGCGGTCACGGCAAATCGACGGGGCGGCGGCCGATGGTGACGCGGATGATTTCCGCCGCGCCGTTGCGGACGATTTCCAGGGGGACGGCCGTGCCGGGAGCAGTGTCGATAATCAATTGCCGGAGGTGTCGGCTGGGTTGGCCGCGGAAGAGTTGGTCGTTCTTGTATTTGACGATGACGTCGCCGGCGCGAATACCCGCGGCATCGGCGGCCTGGCCGGGCATGACCTGGAGCACTTGCACGCCGCCGTCCTCAATGGCCAATGCCTTGGCTTTGGAACCGGGCAAATCCTCCAGAGCGATGCCGAGGTAGCCGCGCGGCACCTCGCCGGTCTTCAAAAGTTGATCGACGATCTTGCGGACGGTGTTGCTGGGGATCGAAAAGCCGATGCCCTGGTTGACGCCGTTGTCGGAGGCGATGGCGACGTTGATGCCGATGAGTTTGCCGCGTTGATCGAAGAGGGGGCCGCCGGAATTACCGGGATTGATGGCGGCGTCCGTCTGTAAGAGTTCGACCATATCGAGCATGTCGAGGAGTCGACCCTTGGCGCTGACCACGCCCTGGGTAAGCGTTTGTTTGAGTCCGAGCGGACTGCCGACGGCGAGGGCGAAATCGCCGACTTGGACGTCGGCATCGCTGTCCGCGTAGATGGTGGTGAAGTCCGCATCCACCTTGATGTCTTCGGGGAGATTGTCCGGCAGTTTGATGACGGCCAAATCCGTGACGGCATCCACGACGACGGCATCCATGTCGATGCCGATGGAATGGCCGCTGGCGAAGGTGATGCGAAGGCGCTGCCCGCCTTTGACGACGTGATAGTTGCTGAGGATGAGGCCGGGCTTGAGGATCAATCCGGAGCCGACGCCGGCCTGGGCGAATTTCTGATCTTTCTCTGGGTCATAGACGAGATTGCGTTTGGAAAATGGGCCCAAGTCGCCGGGCTTCGGCTCGCGGAGATTCTGGACGTTGACGACCAGGGGAGCGACTTTGCGGGCGACTTCGCGGAAACCGAGCGATGTCAGATCGAGCTTGCGGTCCAAAGTCGCGAGGGATTTCTCGGCATGCTCGGCGTCCTGCTTCAGTTCGGCGCGGCGTTTGGCGAGATACGCTTCGGCGTCGGCGCGCAGTTCGGCGCGGCGCGTCAGGTAGACCGCCTCCGCGTCGGCACGGCTGTCGACGCTCCGCCAATGCGCTTTGATGTAAGGGGCGATAAAAACCAGCAAGGCGCCCATCCCAAGGAATAGCAACGCGGATATCGTGCGCGTCCACATCTACGGCGCGTCGGAGCCGGGCGGCGATTGCTCCGTCGGGTTGGCGTCGTCGGAATGGGACTCGACATCCGACCCGTGGCCGGATTCCGAATGAATCACGGGCGCCCAGGACAGAGGCTCGACGGCGAACGCGCCGTCCAATTCCTCCGGCGTCTGTTCCGGAGCGGGCGGCGAGGAATTCGGATGAAAGGGCAGCGTGGATCTGTCGTCGTCGTAGGAAGTCATGCGCGCTCTCGGCTGGAACCCTCTTGCCTTTGCACTCCATTCTACCACTCAATTAGACGTTCATTCCTCTTCCTCCAAAAATCGTTCCGGCAAGGCGGCCGCGAGTACATCCATCGGCGCGGGCTTGCCGGTGAGCATGCGGGATTGCAGATCGACTTGATGAAGCAATATCGCGCGCGGCTCGACGACATGGCAACCGCGGCCGGCCGCTTCCTCCAACAGAGTGCTGCGTCGGAAGTCGGCGGTGAGGTCCATGACGGTCATGCCGGGTTTGAGGTAACCGGCCCGGATGCCTGCCGCGCGCGGCCCCGCCTCTTCCTTTTGCTCGTCGCAAAGAACGAGAACATCGTGCATCGTGCTGTAGATCGCTTCGAAGGCGATGAAACGGCAACCGATTTCTTGCGCGAGCAACTGCCCGCCTTTGCGATCGTAGCCGGCAAGGATGGCATTGCCGCCCAGGCGCTGCACCTCCCGTGCGAGGATACGGGCGGGGGCGTTGACGCCGACGATCACCACCATGCGGTCTTTGATGGGGTTATCTTGACCGGACTTCGCTTTGAGCGTCTCCGTGAGGCCGCTAAGCCAGGCCTGGCTGGAGCAGTGAAACGCATGCCAGGCGTCGCCTTTGCGGAGGATCAGATCGGCGGCAGCAACGGTCTTGGCGGCGCCGTGCAATTCGGGTTCGATTTCCAGAATGTCAGCCTGATGGGCGGACGAGAGGACGGCCGCCCCGAGTTTGACGGCGTCGATCACTTTGCGAAAGAGCTTCATATTGCCCACGCCCATGGGCAGGCAGCGGAAGGACAGGCCATGGTGGGCGAGGGCGGCATTGAGCATCGCGATGGAAGCGGTCTCGCGGTCGCCGAAGCCGGTGACGCCGACGAAGCGTGTGTTCTTGTCGATTTTTTCAAAATGGTAAATCGATTCGAGATCGCTGATGGTGGGCTGGCCGGGATAAGCCTCCATGCCGCGTTCCAGAGCGGCGTAGGTCCAGGGGGCACCGATGCGTTTGCCCAACAGCGTGAGCATCAGCCCCGGTTTGCCCAAGCCGACGACCACCGTGGGGATCGTGGCGCGAGCCAGAATCTGCACGAGCGGCCAGGCTTCTTCCGGAGTGCGGGCGAGAGTCGTCAGCTTGATGACGTCCGGGTTCTTTTCCTTGGCTTCCTCGTAGATGCCGAGAATGTCCGGCGGCGTTTCCTGAAGGTTGGTGTAGGAGATGACGCGTTTGCACGGGGGAAACGGGCGAATATCGTCGGCAACGTCGAATTCGATCTCGACGTAATCCGCCTTGCTGACGATGCACTGGCGCAGGATGGCCAGCCGTTCCTGCTCCGCGCCTTCAAAGTACCCGCCGTCCTGAGGCCGACGACAACTCATCAGCACGGGCTTGGCTTTCTTGCTAAGCAGTTCGCCGACATCGGGACTCTTGCCGAAGCGGTCGAGGCGGATTTCCAGAAGGTCGCCGCGACGCGAGGCGTTGAGCATGTCGGCGAGGGCGAGCCGGCGCGATTCCTGGTTGATCGAGATGCAAATCATGGGCGTTGCCTAAATGTTGCCGCTTGCGGCTTAGCGTCTGTTCCCAGTCTGCCACGCAACCACAGGATAGACAACAAAAAAGAAGGCGACCCACGTTACGCGTTCTTGCAGCACCGCTCAAACAGATGCCGCGCCGTGCGGCCGCTGATATCGCCCTGCTTGAGCAATTCCTTGGCGATGAGTTCGACGGCTTGCCAGTGTTCGTCTTGGCCGATGATGTGCTCGGCACGGGAGAGCAGGCGGCGCTGGAGTCGTTCGGCGCGGCGTTCGCCGGCGCGCTGTACGGTGAGGCGATGGACGTACATTTGATCGTGGCCGGCGGCGTGCCAATCGTAGTCGCCGGTGAAGCGAGCCTCGGCGGCGATGCCACCCAGGGCGATGAGGATTTCGCGCTCCAGCCAGTCTTCGGAGGGGCGATAGACGCTTTTGCCGAACTGACACACGCCGAGCATCTCGTCAGTGGGGCGGATGCTGACCTTGCTGACGGGACGTTCCAAAACGAGTGCCATGACGGCATGGCCGGCTTCGTGGTAGGCGGTGGCGGGGTCGAAAGTTTCCATCCGCGGATCCAGGCAAAGAAAGCAAACGCGTGTGTGGATGGTGGCCGGGATCGGTACTCCGCCCCCGGTTCACCAGGGCAACTGCCAGGGTCGGAGTACCGACCCCGGCCACAAGGATCGCGCACGAAAAAGCCCGCGCGAAAGCGCGGGCTTGACTTCGCGACCGAGCAAATCAATTCATTTGCGGATCGACCAACTCGACATCGCTCAGAGGCGGCCATTCCTTGTCGAGGCCTTCCTCTTCGATCTGGCGAAGTTGCGACTCGCTGATCTCGAATTGGTCCGTGACTTCCTCGTACGATTGACGGACGTTGTTGATGCGATCCTGTGTATCGACCAAAGCGCGAAAGATCTCTTTGCGTTTGTCAAGAGGCAATCGTTTGACCATCATGGGTCCTCCGCATTTAACCAACCCGGCCTCGACGAAAGTGGCTGAGGCCAAACCAGAAATCCATAAGGCCGGAGGGCACCGGCGGGACGTAACTCGTTTTTCTACCGTGGAATGTGTCCCGCCTCCCGGAGAGATCTTGGTGGGACAACCCGCGAAAGAAGCTCAAAAGACCGGAAACCAGAACCAACGGCGTGAGTTCCATTTCGCTCTATTTCAGTATACGGAGAATGGGCCGGAAAGGTTGCAAAAATCCCTGAATTTTCCAGGCGGGAAATGTCCGCCCCGTGTACCTTTACCCTACAGTTGCTATGTTGTGAAAAGGGAGTGCGATCCATACTTTGCGGCAAATCTTTCCGGTTTTTTCGCCTTTTCCATGCAGGGGCCGGCCGCTGCGGATGCCGGGGAAAAGACAGCCGGATTTTTCGCGAAAAACTCGGGAACGCCGTTCGCCAATCGCGACGAAGCCCCGCCATTGAACCGAAAGGGATGATTAGGATGACACGCGTGAAACTAAACAAATGTTCCACCCTGATGGCTTTGCCGATTCTGGCGGCGTTCACGTCGCCGTCCCACGGGCAGGACGCCTCCAAACAGATTCGCACGCTCCTCGACGGGCAATACGCATCGCTGGAAACGCTGTACAAACACCTGCATGCCCATCCCGAATTGTCCTTGGAGGAGGAAAAAACCGGCCTGCGCATGGCCAAGGAATTGAAGGATCTTGGCTTCGACGTCACGACGAAGGTCGGCGGCCATGGCGTCGTCGGCGTGCTGAAAAACGGCGAGGGACCGACCGTTTTGGTGCGGACCGATCTGGATGCCTTGCCCGTGACCGAGAAGACCGGATTGCCCTACGCGAGCAAGGTTCGAGTTCGCGACAAGGAAGGACTCGACGTGGGCGTCATGCACGCCTGCGGGCATGACATGCACATGACCTGCTGGGTCGGCGCGGCCCGGATTTTGACCAAAATGAAAAAAGATTGGAAAGGCACGCTTATTTTCATCGGCCAGCCAGCTGAGGAGATCGGCGTGGGGGCCAAGGCGATGCTCGAAGACGGGCTGTTCAAACGCTTTCCCCGGCCGGATTTCTGTCTGGGCCTGCATTGCGATTCGCGCATTCCGTTTGGCCAGGTCGCCTACTCCGAGGGATTGCTGCTGGCGAACGTCGATTCGATCGACATCACCGTGAAAGGCCGCGGCGGCCATGGCTCGGCGCCGCAAGTGAGCATTGATCCCATCGTGCTGGCGGCGAAGATCATTCTCGATCTGCAAACGATCGTGAGCCGGGAAGTGAGTCCGCTCGACGCCGCGGTCGTGACCGTGGGATCGATTCACGGCGGGACCAAGCACAACATCATTCCGTCCGAAGTGAAGTTGCAACTCACGGTCCGCACCTTGAAGGACAGCGTGCGCAAGCATGTGCTCGAAGGGATCGTGCGCATCACGAAGGCGGCCGCGGTCGGTGCGCGGGCGCCCGAACCCATCGTCAAGATCGATCTGGACCGCTTCACCCCGGCCCTGTTCAACGACCCGGCGCTGGCAAAGCAAATATCAAATCGCTTGCGCGACATCCTTGGCAAAGACAACGTGAAGGACATCGGCCCGATCATGGGCGGCGAGGACTTTGGCCGCTATGGTCGCGAGGGCGTGCCGATCTTTTTCTATTTCCTGGGGACGCAATCGCCCGAGCGCCTGGAAAATGCCGTGAAGACGGGGACGCCGGCGCCCGGCCTGCATTCGGACCTCTATTTCCCGGTGGTGGAACCTTCCATCCGCAATGGGGTGTTGACGATGACCTCGGCCGTATTGGAGCTAATGAAGCGTTAATGATGTTTTCGATAATCTCGGCGATAATGCCAGCGAGATTGCCTGGGCCGATCTCCCACGGCAAAGTGCGCTTGACGTACCCGCTATCATGCAATATGGATGACTACTCCAAACCTTTGTCGGGCCAACGCTTCATCAATTCTTCACACCCAACCTCGGAGATCAGAAAAGACAATGTCAAAAATCGCGGCCAGGTTGCCGATTGGTGAGCCTTCCCCCTTCGTCCGTGGGCAAGAACTCATGGACCAGTGGAAAGTCCAGGATGCCATCGAAACTTACGAGGTGCGGAATTGGGGCAAGGGCTATTTCGGCATCAACGAGAAGGGCCACGTCACCGTTTGCCCCAACAAACAGCCCGAGCAAGCGGTCGATCTCAAGGAGCTTGTCGATCAACTCCAAGAACGCGGCATCCAGCTGCCGATTCTTTTGCGATTTTCCGATATTCTCCGCCACCGCGTGGGCGAAATCCACGAAGCGTTTCAAAACGCGATTCAGGAATTCGGCTACCACAGCCCGTATTGCTGCGTTTACCCGATCAAGGTCAACCAGCAGCGCCAAGTCGTCGAAGAGATCCTCGATTACGGCAAGCCGTTCAACTTCGGCCTGGAAGCGGGCTCCAAGCCCGAACTGATGGCCGTGCTTGCCCTGACCAACGGCGGGGAAACGCCGATCATTTGCAACGGCTTCAAAGACGACGAGTTCATCAAAATGACCATGCTGGCCCGCAAGATGGGCAAGCACATCATCCCGGTCGTCGAGAAGTTCACGGAGCTTGAGACGATCGTTCGCCTTGCCGAGGAGTTGGGCGTCCGCCCCGTCATCGGCATCCGCGTCAAGCTCGCCGCCCGCGGCGCCGGCCGTTGGCGTTATAGCGCCGGCTTCCGCTCCAAGTTCGGCCTCACGCTCACCGAAGCACTCGACGCGTTTGAATATCTGCGCAAGCGCGGCATGCAAGATTGCCTCCAGCTGGTCCACTTCCATCTGGGCAGCCAGATCACCAACATTCGCTCGATCAAGAACGCTCTCACCGAAGCGGCACGCGTGTATGTCGAATTGCATCGCGTCGGCGCCGGCGTCAAGTATCTCGACGTTGGCGGCGGATTGGGCGTCGATTACGACGGCAGCCAAACCGACTTCGAATCGTCCGTCAATTACACCCTTCAGGAATACGCCAACGACGTCGTCCACCGCATCATGAGCGTGTGCGACGAGGCCGGCGTCCCGCACCCGACGATCATCTCCGAATCGGGCCGGGCCATGGTCGCGTACCATAGCATGCTCGTCTTCGACGTCCTGGGCGTCTCCAACTTCGATTGTTACGAAGTGCCTCCGGAGGTGCCCGCGGATTCTCCGCAGCAGGTGACCGATCTTTTCGGCACCTATCGCGACATGTCGAAGAAGAACTTGCTCGAAGGCTACCACGACGCCCACCAAGCGATGGAGGAATCGCTCGTCGCCTTTAACATGGGCCATATCTCTATCGAGATGCGGGCCTTGTGCGAACGTCTCTTCTGGGCGATTTGCAACAAGATCATGCGTATGGTGAAGGAACTGGAGTACATGCCGGAGGAATTGCAGAAGCTGGAGCCGTTGCTCTCCGACACGTATTTCTGCAACTTTTCCGTCTTTCAGTCGATGCCCGATAGCTGGGCCGTGAAGCAACTGTTCCCCGTAATGCCGATCCACCGCCTCGACGAGGCGCCGACCCGCCGTGGCGTTTTGGGCGACATCACCTGCGATTCGGACGGCAAAATCGACCGCTTCGTCGATTTGCGCGACGTTCGAGATACGCTCGAGTTGCACACCTTCACCGGCGAGCCCTATTATCTCGGCGCGTTTCTCCTAGGCGCCTACCAGGAAATCCTCGGCGACCTGCACAACCTTTTCGGCGATACCAATGCCGTCCATGTCAGTCTCGGCGACGACGGCCAAGTCGTTCTCGACGGCTTCATCAAGGGCGATACCGTCCGCGAAGTTCTTCAGTATGTCCAGTACAACGGCGATGAACTGACGGCACAACTACGCCGCGAAGTCGAGAAAGCCGTCCGCCAACAGAAGCTGACGCTCAACGAGTCGAAACAACTCCTGCACTTTTACGAATCGGGACTGGACGGGTATACATACCTAGAGGAGTGATCGGCCCCTCCCCGTTTCGCGCTCGTTGGATTCCTTGCGCGGACCGGGTTCATAGGCAGGCAATCATTGCGACTGCCCGCTATGAGTTATTTGGACAAGTGGGCAGCTTGTCCTACCGCCCTACGCGAAAACCCAATCAACTCGCACGGCCCATCCCGGCGCCGCAACCTCGGCGTTTGCTTCTTCGCCTGAACGGAACTCTTCCGGTTCCTCCGGGCGATCGCGGTGATAAGCGCGAATCGTTCCGTTCTTGGTGTCGACATCCCAGACAACCCGCGTCCCGGCTTCAAAGTAGTCCGCGCGCTTGTCCGCGATCTCGGCTTCGGCGATTGGCGCGTAATCGTTTTCGCTGCGGACCTCCACGGCGAAAGTAGGCGCCGCGGCGATGAACTTCATGGGATTGGCTGGGAATGGTCCGACATGATAGGAGGCGTCCGGCGAGAAGGACTCGCGACCGGAACTAAGCACGGGCACGGCATAGCCCATGTTGTCGGTGAAGGCCTCGCCTCGCCCCACGGAGGCGGCGTAGTCATCCAGGCTGCGATAAATCCGACCGGCGATCCGGTTCGGTTTTCGACCCGTCGGCATGATTTCGACGATCCTTCCGCCAACCAATTCCGCTTTCCCGGCAATGGAAGCCAGATCGGCCAGCGTTGCGTTTTGTTGTAGGTGAGCCATGGCTGAATAGGTGTTTGCGTTGAAAGTCTGCCGAAGAGATATTCTATCATATTCCCGTTTCGCGCTCGCTCGAAAACCCGCGACGGCGTTGCCTGCCGCCATGCGAGCGCGAAACGGGGGCGGGAGAAAACTGCACATCACGCCGCCGCCGCCCGCAACCGCCCCGCTGCCTGCTCATAGACAGTCCAAGTGCGTTCGGCACAGCGGCGCCAGGTATACGCGCGAGGAACGTCAACCGCGTCTTTACGCAAGTGGGCGAGCCAATCGTCGTCGGCGATGACGCGGCGCATGGCGTCGTGCCAACCGGGTTCGTCGAGGGCGTCGACGATATCCGCCTTGGCGCCGGCGACTTCCTTCACCGCGCCGGCGGACGACGCCAAGACCGCCCCGCCGCATGCCATCATCTCCAGCGGAGGGAAGCCGAAGCCCTCATAATGTGTGGGAAATACCAACGCTCGGGCGCCGTTGTAGAGGGCGGGAAGGTCCCCGTCGGGCACATAACCGAGTAAGCGGACCCCGTGATGCCGGGCCGTTTCCTCGAAGTACGTGCGCATCTCACCGGTATTCCAGCCCCATCCTCCCGCCAGAACCAACGGGCAGCGCTCGCGCAACGCGTTCGGCAAGGCGACGTAGGCCCGGAGCAAAGTCAACAAGTTCTTGCGCGGCTCCAGCGTGCCGACGTGCAAGAGATATTGCGGAGGCAGGCTCAGTCGTTGGCGTACCACCTCGACTTGATCGGCAGGCAACGGCCGCCAGGTCGGATGGATGCCCGGATACGTAACGGTCACGCGCTCCGGGGCGACGCCGAAATGGCGAATGATTTCCTGGCGGCTGAATTCGCTGATGGTAAGCACATGCCGGCAGCGTTTGAGACCGGCCGGAAAATGCTTCTCGTAATGAGCGACTCGGTCGGCGGGATGCCACTCGGGATGCAAGAGGACGGACAAATCGCAAACCGTGGCGACCGTCGGCCAAGGACTGGGCAGCGGGATCGCGTTCGGTTCGTGATAGACGTCGAAGTGACGCCAACGGTAGAAGAGTTGAAAGTGCCATTGGCTCAGCCCGCGGCCCAGCCGATGAAGCAAGTTGCCCATCCTGCCGTCGCGTCGCATTCCCTTTGCTGCGGTCGTGGCGGCGGACCGTGGTTTGCGGAGTGCCTTCAGAGTGGAGAGGGTCTTTTCTTCCAGGCTGCCCGGATAGACTTGGATGTCGGAATCGGAATGAAGATCGCGCAAGGCGTCCAGCAATTGGGCGACATAATGGCCGATGCCCGTCTTCTGCTTGAGCGCGGTCAGGCGGTTAATCAGGACGCGCATGATGCTCCCCCTTCCCCGTTTCGCGCTCGCCCCGCCATACCATCAACGTTTCCCACCGGCAAAACGCAAGAAAGCACCCGCACGCCCCCTACCCCAGGATGCAACCGCATCCCCGGCATCGCCGCCGGCATCACCCAAACCTGCCCCGCGCACGCCTCCTCGCCGCTGTCGAAGCGGGCATCTCCCGCAAGCACGATCACAAGGCTCAGCGCATCGACCCCGCCGACGGACAGAGGTTGCATTGTCTGAATGTAATCGACATCGAAGTAAGGACAGCGCCCCAGGCTTTGCGTGGTGGGCTTTAGTCCCCCGCTGGGAAAGTTCGGCACAACGATCGGTTCGACGGGCCCTTGAGGCCAATGCATGGCGGCAAGGCCCTGCTCGATGTGCAGCGCGCGCGCTTGGCCCTGGGCGTCCTTGCGGTTCCAGTCGAACAGGCGAAAGGTGGCGTCGCTGGTCTGTTGCACTTCGGCGAGGATTACGCCGCCGCCGACGGCATGCACGGTGCCGGCCGGCAGGAAGAGACATTGGCCCGGCGCGGGCTCTATCTCGTGGAGACAGTCGAGTATCTCGCCATGTTCGAGCGCCGCGCGAAAGCTCTCCCGCGTCACTCCGGGCTTGAGCCCCGCCCAGATCCGCGCGCCGGGGTCGGCGGCCAAAATGAACCAGATTTCCGTCTTGCCTCCTTCGCCGGGCCACAACGTCTGCGCGTTGGCGTCATCCGGATGCACTTGCACGGAAAGCCAATCGCGGGCGTCGAGGAATTTGACCAGCCAAGGGAACACGTCGTGGCGGTCGGTTCCAAGAAGGTCGACGCGGGAATCCCGCATCAGGTCGCGCACGCTTTTGCCGGCGTGGATTCCCTCGGCAACTACCGTGCGATGGCTCGCGTGATCGCTGACTTCCCACGATTCGCCATAGGGCTCGTCCGTGGGAAGGCACTTGTCGAGAACGGACTCCAGCCGTCGTCCGCCCCAGACGAGCGGACGCAGATAAGGCTCAAATCGAAGTGGAGTCGTTAGAGGCGGATTCATTGGTGGAGTTCAAAAACCAGCGAGCCTTTGCCGGACTGCTGACCTTACGCACTGATACGCAAGGGCGGTCGGCCATTGTCTTTCGATTGACCGCGCAACAGCGCCATGTCGTTGTCGACCATCATGCGCACCAGATCCGGGAACGACACCTCCGGCTCCCAACCCAGGATCTCCCTGGCCCGCGTCGGATCGGCCTGGAGCAAATCGACTTCAGCCGGCCGATAGAACTGCGGATCGATGACGACGAACTTCTCCCAGTTCAGTCCGACATGGTCGAAGGCAATATCGACGAATTCTTGCACCTTGTGCGTCTCGCCGGTGCCGATCACGAAATCATCGGGCTGATCGCGTTGCAACATCATCCACATCGCGCGGACGTAATCGCCCGCGAAGCCCCAATCCCGCTTGGCTTCCAGATTCCCCAAACGCAATTCGTTGGCCAAGCCGAGCTTGATCTTGGCGACCGTGTGGGTGATCTTGCGGGTGACGAACTCCATGCCGCGGCGCGGCCCTTCATGATTGAACAGAATGCCGGAGCAGGCGAAAAGGTTATAACTTTCGCGGTAGTTGACCGTGATATGATGCCCGTAGACCTTGGCGACGCCGTAGGGACTGCGGGGATAAAAGGGCGTCGATTCACTCTGGGGCGTCTCGCGCACTTTCCCATACATCTCGCTGGAGGACGCCTGATAGAACCGCGCCCCGGGACAGTATTGCCGTAGCGCATCGAGGATGCGCACGACGCCGACTGCGGTAAATTCGGCCGTTAGAACGGGCTGCGCCCAGCTTGCCGGCACGAAGGACATGGCCGCGAGGTTGTAGACCTCGTCGGGCGTGACCTTTTCGAGCACCTTTGCCACCGAGGTCTGATCGAGCAGGTCGCCCTGGTGCAACTCGACGCGATCGCGCACGGTGTCCAGGCGATGGAAATTCTCCGTGCTGGCCCGGCGGATCATGCCATGGACTTGATAGCCCTTGTCCAAGAGCAATTCCGCGAGGTGCGATCCATCCTGCCCCGTGATGCCCGTGATGAGTGCCTTACGCATCCCGCTCGTCCTCCTGACTTGCCGGTGACGTCCGTGCCGGGTGATTTGGGTATGTCAATCCGCGAAGTATCGTGAAGGTATAGCCGATGCGGGGAACCAGGGTCAAGCCGACGTGCCGGCCCCCCACCAAGACGGCGAGCCGGGCGGCGTGAGCCCCCGGAGCATCCTCGCGAAAGCCCCACATCCATACTATTCGTAATCCGCGCACTCCTACTTGAGACGATCTGTCCGCACTTGTACAACCACGGCGGGGTGGCCGGGGTTGAGCGGAGCGAACCCCCGGCGGAAGCACCAGCGATGTGACGCGCCAACCGGGGCTTGGCCGCCGCCGCGTGCGAAAATCTCTAACTGTTTGCCAGCCCCGGCCACCCTGACGACCGACCACGACGACAGAAACGACACACCCTCCCCAGACGGCCCCACTTGCCTCAATTCGCTGTTTCGTGCAGATGAAGAGTGATTTGGCGGAACGGGAAATGGTAGACTGCAATGTAACGCTAAAGTGAGGAGGACAGCCATGAACACAATTAAGGCGACCATTCGCAACGGCCTCATCGTAACCGATGAACCCGTCAATCTGCTGGACGGGACCGAGCTGCTCATTCCGCTGCCCAACGGCGCCTTGGACGAGGAGAAGGACTGGGATAAGTCACCGAAAGCCATTGAGGAGTGGATTAAATGGTCCGACTCGCTCGAACCACTCATTCGAAGTGAAAAGGAGGAAGCCGCCGCGGAGGATTGGCTGAAGGCTTGTGACGGTTATGAGGCCGAAAAGGGGAATCGGGACATCGAGGATTTCTTCCAATGACCCGATATTTACTCGACACGAACGCCATGGGCGACTGGATCAACAAATGCGTTTTTACTCTCGAAATTGGAGTGAAGTCGTGCGACTCCCCGTCATTGTAGCAATGATTGGCAGCGCCGTGTTCCTATCCCCTGCTTCGATTTCCGCGCGATTGACGCCGCTTTGGCCCTATCAGCGCCTTTTCGCGGAAGCGGATCTGATCGTCATTGCGGAGGCGCGCTTTTCCGAGAAGACCGCCGACCCCTGGCCGCGTTCTGGACCGCTGGAGCTAAAATACGTAGGCGTAAACACGACATTTGAAGTGTTGCACGTTCTGAAAGGAAAAAAGGGTCTAAGCAAAATTCGTTTCTTACATTTCAACCTTGCCGAGGCGGTGCGCAAATCCGCGCCGGGCGAAATAATCGTAACAAGTCCCGGCGCCTCGCTCGTGGACTTTCGCGGACGGGAGGTCACGATAAGAGGCACGCGCCTCACCATGCCGTCGCCTCAATACCTATTGTTTCTGCGAAAACTGCCGGACGGCCGTTATGAACCGTTATCCGGCCAATACGACGCCCAGTTATCCGTTCGAGAGTTGTTCAAACCCTTGCCCAAGAAACTCGGCGGCAGCGCCCGGTCTGACGCCGATCGCTTCGAGGAGTAAAGCATGGCGACATGGTCTTGCCTCTTGTCCTCCTTGCTCGGAGTGGCGTGTTGGCTCCCCGAAGTTCTTGCCCAGGAAAAGGGGTCGCGCAGGGATAGCGAACTTGCCGCGCTCCGGCAAAAGCTAGGTCGCGCGATCGACACGGAAAGTCTCCGAGAAGAGATGCCCCTTGCCAAGTTCTTGGAGTTGTTCGCGAAAAAAGCCGTTCCCGTCCGCATCGATCCGGCCGCCTTATTGAATCGTCCCATCATGGCCGCGATGGCGTTGTCCCGCAATCGGGAATTCCGGACTGAATGCGGCAGCTACACCTTGCGCTTCACCCTTGCCTGGCGGGCCTCAATAATGGTTCGCAGTGTTTCGGAGCTGCGTCCAGACTTCTTGTTATAATAACTCGAGCGGCGAAACGACCTTGGACGGGGTAGCCAACAATGATCGGCTTGCCGCTTTTCCATGGCAGCCGCGCCCCCTTACTCCACTTGTGCAATTCATCCGACAAAAAGCGCAGTGCTGACCTTGAACCGCTCGGCGAGTTTCCGCACGTGGTCCAGCGTCAAAGCGCGGTCGCCCTTGAGGATCATCGACGCCGCCGATTCAGACACTCCCAAGAGCGCGCCGAGTTCCCGGACTTTCATCCGATGCTCCGCGACGAATTCGCGCAAGACCTCAAGCGGCTCGAGCTTCGATTTGCCAATGGTGCGGTGCTCTTTCTCGTAAGCGGCGGCCAGTACGCAAATCGTGTCGAGGTAGCGGGTCTGATCCGCGTTGAGCGCGGGGACGACGGCGAGCCGTCGGACCATCTCCAGCGCGTTCCTGTAGGCGGTCTTGTCATGAATTGCGGTGGGCATCCATTCGCCGATCAATGCGTCGAACGTCGTTGGCGCAGCGATAGACTTGTGCTTGGCGGTGGTGCTCATGGTCCCTTTTTCCATCTCCCGGCCTCGTATTTTTCGTGGTTCATCACGGCCATGATGATGAGCGTTTGCGTTTTGAACACCGGGCGGGCGACGACCCGATACTTGTTGCCGCCGACGTCGAGGATCAGGTACTCCGTCCCGCTGTCGCCGGTCCAATGGTCGGTAGACGGGAACGTGGCCTTCGCGTGGAGCCTCTTCGTCCAGCGGGCGTTCTCGACCTTTGGCAGCCACTTATCGAACGCCTTCTTCGCGCGTTCTTTGCGCTTGCAAAACTCGTCAATCAGCTCTGTGCCAACGACATTCATGGCACTTCACATCTTGTGATGTATGCCGCGAGGCGTCAAGTCCAAATTCGACTCGAACGGAACAAGTTCCGTTTTACGTCGCACCCAGCACCTCTTGATATTGCGTTGGAACATCCTCCCACGCAGCCTGATACGTTGTCTCCAGCGGCACGCGGACGTAGTTCTCCTTCGTCAGGAACAACGATGTGCCAACGCGGGCGAAGCAGCGTCTACTTCGCCCATGCCATCGCCGAGAATGTGAAAACGACGGCACCACTGCGTTTCAAACGCGTACCTTGGTGCAGTTATCTGACCATCTGTCTAACACTACAGCGCTATTCCATCAATCCTCATCCGCCTGAGATTTTATATAACTTCCTTGAGTACAAGGAGGTTGGGCATGACGCCGAAGCAAATGATGGCTCTGGGGACAGCGTTCGCCGC
>Ga0163144_10004323_pt1 | contig 32033 bp, 26 predicted proteins | sample OliLak19BULKMAT1_FD_123175 | JGI IMG/M metagenome (GOLD analysis project Ga0163144, IMG submission 123175) | Freshwater microbial mat bacterial communities from Lake Vanda, McMurdo Dry Valleys, Antarctica - Oligotrophic Lake LV.19.BULKMAT1 | ecosystem: Environmental > Aquatic > Freshwater >... | reverse complement strand
TTTCACATTAGCCGTATGAAATGAAATTTGCCTATAGATAATCCCTAGACTCATCCGCCGCCCAGCACTAAAGTGCCGGTCTAGGGAAAAAAAGTCCACTAAAGGGACTCTTTTGCCCCGACTCTTGACCCAAGCAACAGGACAAACGCATCAAATTTCAAATGATGAGCTGCTTACCCCTCAGCGATGAGCGCAGAAGGATAATCGGCGGGACGGCAAGCCCGTCCCCTACAAAATTTCTGATGATGTGTGTTCAGAACCGCGTCGCCGGATGTCCTGTAGGGGCGAAGCTTGCTCGCCCGTCTACGATACTAAAGGTGACATCTAATTTGATGCGTTTGCCCTAATCCAAGCAACCCACTTTAGTGGGTTTTGCAGTACATTATGGAGAATCGAAACAAAAACGGCATGATTACAACCATCGTTTGTGTCATCTCAAATAGCGGGCGGGCAAGCCTCGCCCCATATACACCAAGTTAAGCCTATGTCTTGCATGTCGCTTGTGCCGCCAGAGGCTGAAGCCTCCGGCTACCATTTTGAAGCCGACTAAAGCCGGCTGTTCTTTCGAGATTCTCGCCTTATAGTCTCCTTCATCAGGGGGCTTGAATCGAAACGTCCCTTCGACCCTCAATTTGCTGTTTCATCTTCCTTGATCTCTTGACAGTCAAGACGGTATCTACGAAAATTCCCGATAATGTGCATTATGCCAGTTCTATTCAGATTCTCCATTAGACGGGGGTCTTAAACCTCGGTGACGGATTGGTGAGACTGCAATTCATTCCCCATAAGGCCTAATTGTACAAACCATCAGGCATGTGTGGCAGTGACGATTACCCTATGACGCTGGATGACGCCTAGAGCAACTTCAATTGTTCTTCGGCGGCGCGAGAGGCTTCATCAATCAGGTTGAGGCCGCCGAAGATGGCGATGGCCTGATTCAACTTGCGCCCGGCTTGGGTACGCTTGCCGCGCCCAATCAGGCTACGCCCTTGCGCCAGCAACGTGCGGGCGATTTCGGCCTCGGCGTTGACCTCTTTGAAGTGTTGAATCGACTGCTGAAAGTAAAAATCCGGGTCGGGATTCACACCATCTTCGCGGCGGTCAGGGTTGAGGCTGACGGCCTGGCCCATCGCACGGTCAGCGAACCCCATCAAGAGCGTAATTCGCAAGGTATGGGCGATCAGGTGCGCTTCCAACGCATACCGCCACGCCTCATCCCCTTGGTGGCGGCTGACATAGATGGTGGTCAGTGTTTTGGTGATGTCCACGATATGCGACAGGCGTCCGCGTTCGACGCGCTCTGGGTCACGGTCAGAATCGGTGGGGAAGGGGTCATTTGATAATGTATAGCACTCCAACAGCGTGGCCTCGGCCTGTTCCATATACCCGAGGCTGACCAACATCTGCGCTTCGTTGATGCGACAGGTGACTTGCATCTCGCGGTGTCCCAATTCCAGCGCGGCCTCATACCCGATGCGGAAATATTGACGGGCGCGGGTGAAATTCCCCTTGAGGCGATAGGTCTCCCCGATATTCAAATGGCACGCGATGACGCGGCGGCGCATCCCTCCGGCGATGAAAAAGTCGCGGGAGCGTTCGAAATGCTGAATGCTGGCGTCGTAACTGCCGCGATAGCCCTCAATCATCGCCCAACGATACTCGATCTGGCCTTGGTCATTGGAATTATGGTCTGCCACGGCGTCAGCCATCATGGCCTTGAAACGCGCCATAACCACCTCGTAGGAGGTCTGGCCTTCTTCCCACGCGCTGATGATCGCGGCGGTTTCGGTTTGGACGTGCGGCGAAATAAACGGTTCAGACGGTGAAGCGGTCATGCTGTGAACCTCGGCTACAAAAGGTTGAGTTGTTCTTCAGCGGCTTTGGCCGCATCGTCCACCATCCCCAGTTTGCTGAAAATGGCGATGGCTTGGTGCAGCTTGCGGGCGGCCATCGTATTGCGCGAACGGCGGGCGAGATTGCGCCCTTGCATGAACAGCGTCCGGGCGATTTCACCTTCGGCGTTGATGTCTTTGAAGTGCTGGATGGCCTGCAAAAAATGAAAATCCGGGTCGGGATTCAAGCCGGTCTGTTCGGCGCTGCCCAATAGAGTGAGGGTCTGGGCGATGGCGCGGCTGGCAAACCCTTGCGCCAGTGGTGCGTCAATGAGCTTTGCCACTGTATAGGCTTCTTGGGCAAAACGCCATGCCTCATCAGTCTTGCTGTGTTCCAGATAAATCTGGGTGAGCGCCTGCATGATGTCTACCCGTTGGTCTAACCATGCACGACGCGCCATTTGCTCGGTCTGTTCCGGGTACTGGACTGTATATGTTTCTTCCGAGAGCGCATAACATTCCAGCAGCATCGCCTCAGCTTGGTCGGTATGCCCCTGACTCAGCAACATCTGAGCCTCGTTGGTGCGTGCCAGCACCTGCATCTCGCGATTACCTTGTTCTAGCGCGACTTCGTATCCCAGTCGAAAATATTGACGTGCGCGGCTAAAATTACCTTTGAGGCGATAGGTCTCACCGATGTTGATGTTACAGGTCAGCACCTGTGGGCGGCTGCCTGCTTGCAAGAAAAAATCGCGCGCCCGTTCAAAATAGTCGATGCTGGCGGTATAGTTTCCACGGTAGCCTTCAATTACCCCGCGCCGCAGTTCGGCATAGGCTTGGTCTTCTGGGCGATTGGTCGCCACCGCTTGCGCTTTGAGTTCATTCAATTTGGCGATGGCATCAGGGTAAGAGAGCGTCCCATCTTGCCATGCCGTCAGAATCGAAATGGTTTCTAAGCGTGCGTTTTTGGGGGGCGTCGAGGCATCCACAGCGGCTAATTCCCTATAAGTTATTGCTCAAAACGGGTATCACAAACCGACATAAACAGCAAAATCTAGTGCGTGGTGTGCGATAATGATTTCAATTGTCCCTATTATCGCGCAAAAATTCAACCAACAAGGGGTCAGGATATGAAGATAGGCATTATCGGGTTCGGCAGCGTCGGTCAGGGGTTGGTCGCCATCCTACGCGATAAATCCGCCGAGTTGAAGGAAAAATATGGCTTCGCGCCGGTGATTACCGCCGTGATGACGCGCTCACGCGGGTCGCTCTTACACCCAGACGGCCTCTCACCTGATGGGTTATTGATTGCGATAGAAGCCGGGGGGTTGGCCTTCTACCCCGACTCGCCCGGGCTAGACCGGTTAGCCGACGCCGCCCAAATCGCGGCCAGCCCGCATATCGACGTATTGGTAGAGGTCAGCCCGACCAACCTCGACACCGCCCAACCCGCGCTCGATACGTGTACTACCGCGCTCGCCCACGGTAAGCACGTCGTCCTCGCCAACAAAGGCCCTGTTGCGCTGGCCTATGGCACGTTGATGTCTGAGGCGGCCAAGCATAAGCGGCGGGTATTGTTCGAGGCGACGGTCATGGCTGGGACGCCCTCAATCCGGCTGGGGATGGAAGCGCTGGCGGGCTGCACGATCAGCAAGGTACGCGGAATCATCAACGGCACGACTAATTACATGCTCACGCAGATGGAAGAAGAGCGCGAGTATGACGATGTGCTGGCAGAGGCGCAACGGCTGGGCTATGCTGAGGCCGACCCCGCCGGGGATGTCGATGGTTGGGACGCCGCCGGAAAACTGCTCATCTTGAGCAACGCCTTGTTCGGTCACGCCCCCAAACTGTCCGAAATGCCGGTATCGGGAATCAGCAAACTGACCCCGGCGGACATCGCTCAAGCCGCCACCGAAGGGATGCGCTGGAAACTGATCGCAGAGGCCACCCCAGACGGCGCAAGCGTCCAAGCGGTCAAAATCCCGCGCAATCACCCGCTGGCGGGCGTGGGCGGCACACAGAACGCCGTGACCTTCAGCACCGACCTGATGGGCGACATCACATTGGTTGGCGCGGGCGCGGGCAGCATTCAAACCGGATTCGCAGTCCTATCCGATTTATTGGCACTACACCGCATACAAGGTTAGGCCGCACCATGCCCTCTCCCGATTCCTCACATTATGGGACATTACTCATCGTCGAAGATGACGAGAGCATGATGGATGTCCTTAACGAAATCCTCTCGGCGGAGGGCTATAGCATCGTCAAAGCACGCGACGGTCAAGAGGCATTGGACGCGCTGGGGCAGATGCCCAGCCCGCCAGACATGATTATCGCGGACATCATGATGCCGCGTATGGATGGCTTTGAACTGCTGCGCCGAATCCGCGCCGAGGAAGGCTGGGTGCATATCCCGTTCACCTTCTTGACCGCCCGCGATAACCCGCAAGATATGGTCTTGGGCAAGATGTTGGGCGCGGATGAATATATCCCCAAACCGTTCGAGATTGACGACTTCCTGAAAGTGGTCGAGGCGCGGTTGCGCCGTCACCGCATGTTGGCGCGGGCGCAGGCCAACCGCGTGCAAGACTTGAAGCGCGAAATCCTCAAGTTGCTCAACCATGAGTTCCGCACGCCGCTGACGCTGATTGTGGCCTACGCCAACATGGTCAAAGGCTATGACCAGACCCCTTCTATGACCCAAGACCAACTGATGGATTTTCTGGCGACGGTCAGCACGGGCGCACAACGTCTGCGGCGGCTGATTGAGAATTTTATTTTGCTGGCGGAACTCCAACATGGGGAAGGCGACACGGCGCTGGCGTGGCGGATGCGCCGCGTCGAAGACCCGCGCACGCTCTTTATTGAAGCCTTAGACAGCGTGACCCGTGACCGCACCCAGTACACCTTTGATATACAGGTTGAACCCGATATGCCGCGCTTCACGGGCGATACCGAGTCGCTGGTGATTGCCTTGCGAGAGATGATTGACAACGCCATCAAATTTTCGCCGGAGGGCAGCATCATCGCCTTGCACGCCCGACAAAAAGACGGCCACATCACCCTCAGTGTGCAAGATGCGGGGCGCGGCATCGCGGCCAATCAATTGGCGAAAATCGGCGCGGCTTTTTATCAGATTGACCGGCACACCACCGAAGACCAAGGGGTGGGCGCGGGGCTGGCGATTGTGGACGCCATCGCCAAGCTACACGACGCCCGCGTGCATATCACCAGCCGCGCAGGGGAGGGGACGAAAATCGAGTTCGTCGTCCCGCTGGATCACCATTTCTAAGCAGATGATGAGAGCGCCCGCGTACCTGTCATTTTGATGACTGCGTGTGCGACGTCTTTATAGAAAGGCAAAACAGCCGGACAACCAGCCCAATCTAAGGAGAATACCCCATGAAGTACATGATTTTGATGTATGCCGATGAAGCCAAAATCCCTCAAACCAAAGAAGAACAACAAGCCGTCGCGCAGGCATGGTATGGGTTTGGGATGGAGGCCAAAGCCGCTGGGGTGTTGTTGGCGAACGACGGCTTGAGTTCTGTCACCGACGCGACCACGGTGCGCGTCCGTGAGGGCAAGACCCTGACCACCGACGGCCCGTTCGCGGAGACTCACGAGCAATTGGGCGGCTATTATCTGTTGGACTGCAAAGACCTTGACGAGGCGATTAGCTGGGCGGAAAAAATCCCCACCGCCAAATATGGCTCGATTGAGATTCGCCCATTGAATCAGTGGTCGCAGAAGGCGCATTAATCCATCACTAGAGGCTGAATACCTTCGCCATTTTGTGACCAGCGCGTTTAGGTGCGGCATCATAGCCCTCATCCCCCGCCCTTCTCCCTCATGGCTAACCATTACCCACATCTTTTTAGGGGTGGATAATGCGGATATGATGAGATTAGCGGGTATGGCGTGTAGCCCCCTCATCCCCCCAGCCCCTTCCCCCACAAGGGGGGAAGGGGAGTCGTTCCGACTCAAAATAATCCGCTTTGTTGAGCCAGATTCTCTTTCTCCCTCAAACGATGTTAGTCGTCTAACCTAGATTCCCCTCTCCATGAGGGAGAGGGGCTAGGGGTGAGGGCTGATGGGTCGTCCCGAATCTCTCTCATAAACTTGTGGGTAATGGTTAGCCCTCATGGAGAGGGGAATCACGCCAAACACAAGACATCATTTGGGTTTGAGAGGACTCCCCTTCCCCCCTCGTGGGGGAAGGGGCTGGGGGATGAGGGGGCTACGCGCAATACCCGTTAATCCCATCATATCCGCATTATCCACCCCTAAAAGATGTGGGTAATGGTTAGCCCTCATGGAGAGGGGTGAGGGCTGATGGGTCGCCCAAATCATGTCCTACACATTTTTGGCGAAGGTATTGGAGTCTGAAGCCCGATTTTTAGATGGGCGACCCATGGGTCGCGCCCGCCATTATATTTCCGTATCCACAACCATCAATCAACCCATCTTCAAAACATACAGGGACATCTCACATGCTGTCTGTGAATACCTACACACGGGACTATATCGATGCTTGCCGCCTAAAAGTGGAAGCACAACTGGCGGCCTACAGAAACTTGGTCACGATTGCGACCACCGGAACGGGCGCGGATGAAACTGCTGCTGCGCTCGGAGCATTCGCGCCCCTGTTTTTCAATAACATGGTGTTGGTCTTAGACCATTATTTTTGCCACCGCAGTCGGATGCTAGAGTTGAAAGACGGCAATCCCCTCAATGAAGTGCGGATGTTGTCTACGTCGATTATGGAAAACGATAGCCGGATGTGCGCCGACAAAACCATCAAGTTAGACCCAGACAAATCGGTCTTGAAGCATAAAACTGGGGATGAAATCAAAGTGAGCGAGGCGGACTTTATGCGTTTATCCATCGCATTTTTCGCTGAAATTGAAGCTAAATTTGGGTAACGGATGACGGCGGCATCACAAATCGAAAAGACTTTCCGCGAGGAACACGGGCGGGTCATGGCGGCGCTCATCAGTCAGCTTGGGGACTTCACGCTGGCCGAGGACGCGCTGCAAGACGCGCTGGTCAATGCGCTGGAACGCTGGGAAATCGACGGCGTTCCGCGCAATCCCGGCGCGTGGCTGACCACTGTCGCCCGCCGCCGTGCCATTGACCGGATTCGCCATGTCGCGACTCAAGAACGCAACGCCGCAATTATTGATGAATTGACCGACGATGCGGACGAGGACATCGAGATGGATGCTATCCCCGATTCACGGCTGCAATTGATGTTCACATGCTGTCACCCGTCGCTGGCATTAGAGGCGCAAGTCGCGCTGACGCTGCACACGTTGGGCGGCCTATCCACGCCGGAAATTGCGCGGGCGTTCCTCGTCTCCGTCCCAACCATGGCGCAGCGATTGGCGCGGGCGCGGGCAAAAATCCGCAACGCGGGGATTCCCTATCGCGTCCCACCGCCCGACTTGCTCCCTCAGCGACTTGACGCGCTATTGGCGGTGATTTATCTGATTTTCAACGAGGGGTATGTCGCTACCGGCGGCGATTCTCTGACGCGGGGCGACTTGTGCGGCGAGGCGATTCGCTTGGGGCGGGTGCTGGTCGATTTGCTGCCAGAGAGCGCAGAGGCGCGGGGTTTATTGGCGTTGATGCTACTGCACGACTCGCGCCGCGAGACACGCTTAGATTCTGAGGGAAATCTGGTCTTGTTGGATGAGCAAGACCGGTCACGGTGGGATAAGGCGAAAATCGCGGCGGGAATCGCCGTTTTGGATGAGGCGCTGATTTTATATGCGCCGGGGGTATATCAGATACAGGCGGCGATTAGCGCTCTCCATGCAGAGGCCATCACGTCGGACGATACCGACTGGGCGCAGATTGCGGCGCTGTACGGCACACTGGCGCGGATGAGTCCGTCACGGGTGGTTGAGGTCAATCGGGCTGTCGCAGTGGCGATGGCTGAGAGTCCGCGTGCCGGTTTGAACCTGTTGCATAAAATTGAAGGCGTAGAAGATTTTTACCCGTATCATGTCGCCCGCGCTGACCTGCTCCGGCGGATGAACCAGCGCGAGGCCGCCGCCGATGCCTACGAACGGGCATTGTCGCTGTGCGGCAACCCTGCGGAGCGAGCGTATCTCAAACGGCGGTATGATGCCCTCGATTTATAAATAATAACTGTAATATACTCAGGCGGTGTACTACTTCCCAACTGAGGAGAAATCTGGATGCATAAACGATTATTTTTGACGCTCATCTTGGCACTGTGCGCGCTGATGATGGGTATTTCTGCCATTGCCAGTCCATCTGCCCAAACCCTTGACCCGCAAAGCGGGGTTTTCGCGCTGGCTCAATACATCCCCGCCGAAGTCAACCTCTACATCAGCGTCCGCGCCGACGATGCGTATATCGCTGCGCTGGACGGCTATCTGGGCAAGTTTGGCAGCGCGTATGCAGAAGTTTTGACGCTATTAAAAAGCCCTATTGGCGTTGAAATGCCGTTGACAGTCGCCGGAATCACCAAAGGGTCAATGGTCGGGAATCTCACATATCCCGATTTTTTCAACATCATCGGCGACCAATTCATGGTCGGGAATATTGTCAACAGCACAAGCGGCTATATCGCCTTCTCTTTGACCGATAGTGAGGCGTTTGTCGCTCTCTTAGTTGATACAGGACACACTGAATCCGATCCACAAGGGGAGTATCGCGTGTTCTCCGTCGATTTTCCGAGCGGATATACATGGTATGTATCGGAAACCTATGCGTTTGCCCGTTCAGGCGTTGACGGTGTGCAGACCCCCAACTTTCCGACAGGCGATTACGCCAAACTGAGCGACAGCCCGACCTTCCAAGCCGCGCTGACCAGTCTGCCGGATTACTCGCCCGATTTCTTCGTGTACGTTGATGGGGCAGTCATCAGTGATGACCCGTCGCTCTTCTCGACCTTCTCTACGCTAGGCATGACGCCGGAGAGCCTGACCGTCAGCGGCGGCGCATTAGCCGACGGGACTCTGGCGCTGGATGTGGTCGTGCGGCCAGCGAGTGCGCCCAATTCACCCATCACTCAGCCGGTTATCTCGGCAGAATTTGCGCGCAATGCGCCTCTCAGCGCTGATGCGGTCATTCACGGCAGCAACCTCGCCAACGTCTTGACCGATTTGCGCGAACGCATCCCAGATTACGTCACGATTGTTGAGCAAATCAAAGGCGCGACTCAGTTTGACCTGCAAGCCTTGCAAGCGGCGCTAGGGGGCGAGTTCATCTTGTTTGCGTCGTATGACACGAATACGCTGGCCGGTATAGCGACCAGTCAGGTCGGCTCTAGCTCCGCGCTGTTGAATACCGTTCAATTCGGCGCGGCCATCCAAATGACTGATGAGGCCGCCGCCATCGAGCAAGCCAGCGCCTTAAGCGATTTGTTGACCTACTTTAGCCCTGTTATCCCTGCGATGATCCATAACGTCGAGCAAATCGGGGATGTCAGCGCGACGGTGTTTACCATCCCGACGCCGGTTGGCACGAACGAAATATGGACATTGCAACTCATGATTGCAGCAAAAGGTGATGTGCTGTTCATCGGCACGGCGGCTTCCATTCGCGAGGTCTTGAACGGGCAGAGCGGGTATACCGACATCGCGGGCTACAGTAGCGTGACCGCCAATGCGCTCCCCAATGCCAGTTCTATCGGCTATCTGGGGTCGGATGGCTCACTCCTATTGGCGGCGTTCCCAGCGTTAGCCATCGTCAACAGCATTCCCGTTGGTTCTGCATCTGCCAGCGTAAGTATGGAGTTTGACTCGACGGGCGCATTCATCACGCCAGAGGCGACGGTAGAGCTGTCGCTTACACAAGCAGCCGATCTAACATTAACGCCACAGGTGACGCAAGAGCCATCCCCGACACCCGTCCCGTCCCCGACGCCGGATTTCCCGGTGGTCATCCCACAGGTGATTGAGCGCATCGCACGGCTATTGCCGGGGGCGTCGTTCAGCACCAGTTACGACGCAGATGGGATTCACCGTCTGCGCCTGACAATCACGACAGGGCAATAAGCCAGAGGACAACGCGGGCGTTGTCCCTACGAAAATCAGGTGTTCGTAGGGACACGGCCTGCCGTGTCCTCTGATTCGGTGTCGAACTTATGGAGAGCTGAAACAAAAACAGCATGATTACAACCAGCGTTTATGTCATCTCAAATAGCGGACGGGCAAGCCTCGCCCCTACGAAAATCCCCAATGATGTGCATTATGCTAGTTCTATTTAGGTTCTCCATTACATACTAGGGCATAGTGCGCCATACCCTCATATTCCCGCGCTTCTCCCTCACCAACCCCCATTATTGGGGGTATTGGCCTAAAGTAACAAATTCCCCCTATCTAAGGGCTATTGTTGATAAAACGTAACAATTTTAACGAAAAATTACGATATGGCATTTAGAATGCGTCAACGTTTCAATTTTGTCCATTGAGTTGTTGAAGGAAAGCGTGTGAGCGCTCAAAATCCACCCCAAACCTCCGATGCCAAAGGCATATCCGTCACCTCACCCCCCAATCCAAATACCCCGTGGCTATTAGACATCGCAACCGCGTTAGGTCGCTTGGGCGTGACCGCTGAAAGGGGGCTAGACGACTCTGCTATTGAAGAGCGTCGCACCCACTACGGGACGAACGAACTGACCGACAACGGCGTCAAGAGCCCTTTCGCAATCCTACTAGAGCAGCTCTCTGACCCGCTGGTGCTGATTTTGATTGGCGCGGCGGTGATTTCGGCAATATTGGGCGAGGCCAAGAGCGTCATCGCCATCTCCTTGATTGTGGTCGCCAATGCCGCGCTGGGCGTCAGCCAAGAATACCGCGCAGAACAAGCCATCGCCGCACTACAAAAGATGAGCGCCCCCGCCGTGCGCGTCCGCCGTAACGGGCGTGAACTCGACTTGCCGCCCGCTGAACTCGTCCCCGGCGACATCGTGTTGCTAGAGGCCGGAAGCATCGTCCCCGCCGATGGGCGCGTGGTCGAGAGCTATAACCTCAGCGTACAAGAAGCCTCACTGACCGGTGAATCGCTCCCTGTTGAGAAAAATATCACCGAATTGGTCAACCCGAATACACAACTGGCAGACCGCGTGAATATGGTCTATATGGGGACATCCGTCACCTATGGGCGCGGCGCGGTGGTCATCAGCGATACGGGGATGAATACTGAACTCGGCAAAATCGCCAAGATGATTCAGGGCGTCGAAAGTGAAGATACCCCGCTCCAACGCCGCATGGGTGAGATGGGCAAAGCGCTGTTCTGGATTAGCCTTGTCATCATCGCCTTAGGCACGGTGCTGGGACTCGCCAACGGTGGCGAATTGAGCGCAGTATTCCTCAATGGCGTGGCGATGGCCGTGGCGATTGTGCCAGAGGGTCTGCCAGCTGTTGTAACGATTGCGCTGGCATTGGGCGCACAGCGGATGCTGCGGCGTAAGGCGCTGATTCGTAAGCTGCCCGCCGTCGAGACGCTCGGCTCAGTCACCGTGATTTGTTCAGACAAAACCGGCACGCTCACCCAGAACCGTATGAGCGTCCGTATGATTGAAATCGCCAATCCGCATGATGAGGACGGTTATCCGTCTAAGGATAATGTGGCCGAGGTCGATTTGCCGCGCATCGGGCAAACGCTGTTCGCCCATGACGGCACATATAACTACAATCAACCGGGCAGTCGTACCCAAGCGCTGCTATTGACCGCCGCCGCCCTGTGTAACGACTCGACCCCAGACCTTGAATCGGTCAAAACCGGCCAATTCCGTTTGTTGGGCGACCCGACAGAGACGGCGCTGCTGGCGATGGCGGCCAATTATGGCATCACCAAAACCCGCCTGAGCAAAGACCTACCCCGCGTGGCTGAAGCGCCGTTCAGTTCAGAACGCAAGCGCATGACCACCATCCACCCCCTCGGCGATACCCCGGCGACCTTCACGCATCGCCCCGATACCACCTATCCGCAAGCCACCGATCTCCCTTTGTTCACCTATGACCCCGCCGACCCTGACCGCCCGCATTATGTGGCGTTCACCAAAGGCGCGACAGACAGCTTGGTCGATGTGTCTACCCATGTATTGGTCAAGGGCGTGCCGTTCGACATCAACAGCAAAGTCCCCGGCACAGAGCAGACCTTGCGTGAGCGCATCCTAGAGGCCGACTCGCAAATGGCGTCTGAGGGGATGCGCGTGCTGGGTTTCGCTTATAAGAAACTGACAGCGCTGCCGAAAAAGGTCAACCCCGATACCGTCGAAACCGAGATGATTTTCCTCGGCGTGGTCGGCATGATTGACCCCCCGCGCCCAGAAGTGAAAATCGCGGTTGAGCGTTGCGTCGCGGCAGGCATCCGCCCGATTATGATTACCGGCGACCATCCGCAGACCGCGCTCGCCATCGCCCGCGAATTGGGGATTTCGAAAGACTCCTCATATAGCGAAGCCCGCGCACAACACCATATCTTGACCGGGCGTGAACTGGCGCTGATGGATGACGCTCAACTAGACGCCGCCGTAAAGACCGTCTCGGTATTCGCCCGCGTCTCGCCAGAACACAAGCTGAACATCGTCCACGCGCTGCAAAAGCAAGGCGAAATCGTCGCTATGACCGGTGACGGGGTGAACGACGCGCCCGCTCTCAAACGCGCCGACATCGGCGTAGCGATGGGCATTACCGGTACGGCGGTCAGCAAAGAAGCCTCCTCGATGGTGATTCTGGATGACAATTTCGCCACCATCGTCGCAGCAGCAGAAGAAGGCCGCACGATTTATGACAACGTGCGGAAGTTCGTCAAGTACATCCTCGGCAGCAATATCGGCGAGGTCGGCGTGCTGTTCACCGCCCAGTTTATGGGCTTGCCCTTGCCGGTCAATACGCTACAGCTGTTGTGGATGAACCTCGTCACCGACGGCTTGCCCGCACTCGCCCTTAGTGTTGAAAAAGGCGAAACCGATTCGATGAGTCGCCCGCCTTACGACCCGCGTGAGAGCATCTTCAGCCGTGGCCTCGGCGCATATCTCATCCGCATCGGTATCTTCATCGGCCTAATCGCGCTGATGGTCACGTTGTTCTTCCCGGTTCAGCGCGGTACACCGATTTACGACACCGCCAGTGTCCCAGATACCAAGGCGGAAATCATCGGCTATACCGATACCTATGTCATGACCTACGGACAGGAATTTGTCAACCGCATCAATGGCGGCGCACCGGTAGACCCGGCCACCTTCGCAGGCGCGGCGCTGTGGAGTACCATGATTTTCACGGTCTTGGTATTCGTCCAGATGGGTCACGCTATCGCCACCCGCAGCGAGCGCTTCCCGATTTGGAAAATTGGCTACGGCTCAAATATGGCGGTGATTGGCGCAGTCGGTTTGACCATACTGCTTCAATTGGGGCTGCTGTATGTGCCGTTCCTCCAAGATTTCTTCGGGACAGTCGCCTTGCCGTTGGAATACCTGATTATCGCTGTGATCTTGGCGATTGTGACGTACTTCGCCGTCGAACTCGACAAGTGGATTTTCACCCGTCGCGGTAAATAATTGAATCGCAAACACCCCCTCGTCCTGTATGGGCGTGGGGGTGTTTTATAGGGCAAACGCATCAAAATTTAGATGAGAGATGAAAATGGTACAGGGTGATGGACGCGCCGTTGCGCGTCCCTACCATAATCGTCATTCGTAGGGACACCCAACGGGGTGTCCGCCGAAATTTGAGATTTGATGCGTTTGCCCTGGGGTGTTTTGTGTGTAATCTGAATTTCTTTGGTTTCTGCGCTATACTCTAATTTTATTGGGTGAATTTACCTAAACGAAGGACGCGCCTCATGTTCGTCGGTGTGGATATCGGCGGCACATTTACCGACTTTGCCGTCTTAAACAACGGGGTGCTGCGCGTCCATAAGCGCCTCTCTAGCCCCGCAGACCCGTCCGAATCGATGTTGGCGGGTCTACGCGAATTAACCGGCGACGACTTGTTGCGCCTGCACGGAGTCGCGCACGGGACAACCGTCGCCACCAACGCTATTTTGGAGCGCAAAGGCGCACGCGCCGCGCTACTGGTCACTGCCGGATTCCGCGACATCCTCGCCATCGGGCGACAAGATCGCCCCAACCTGTACGCGCTTGAGCCGCGCATCCCTGAACCCATCATCCCCCGCGAACACTGCTTCGAGGTGGTCGAACGACTCGACCATACCGGCGAAATCGTGCTTGAACTCGACATCGATAGCATCGACGCCGCCTGTGAGTCGATGCGCGACAACGACATCCAAGCCGCCGCCGTGTGTCTGCTCTACAGCTTCATCAACCCGGAACATGAGCGAGCCGTGCGCTGGCGCGTCCAGAGCTTGATGGGCGAGAGTTTCCCGGTCATCCTGAGTTCGGATGTCTCGCCGGAATTCCGCGAATATGAACGCGCCAATACTACCGCCATTGAAGCTTATGTCCGCCCTATCGTCTCGCGCTATGTCGGGCGTTTGGCCGTCGCCATCCCCGCCCCCTTGCGCGTGATGCGGAGCGATGGCGGCGTGATGAGCGCTGAGCGCGTCGCCACCGAAGCGGCGCAGACCGCCCTCAGCGGCCCCGCCGCCGGGGTGATTGGGGCGTTCCATCTGGCGAAACTGGCCGGATTCGAGAACCTGATTACGTTGGATATGGGCGGCACATCCACCGATGTCGCACTGCTGCCGGGGGTTGCCCCGCTACGGCGTGAGGGGGCGATTGATAACTTGCCGCTGCGAATCCCGATGTTGGACATCGAAACCGTGGGCGCGGGCGGCGGGTCATTGGCGCGAATCGACAGCGGCGGCGGGTTGCGCGTCGGTCCACAGAGCGCGGGCGCGACCCCCGGCCCGGCCAGCTATGGGCGCGGCGGGACTCTGCCCACCGTCACCGATGCTAACCTCGTTTTGGGGCGCATTGACCCCGCCCGATTCCTCGGCGGGCGCATGGCGTTGGATTTCGCGGCGGCGCGTCAAGCCTTCGCGCCGCTGGCCGAGTCGCTGGGCTTGAGCATCCCAGAGGCCGCCGCCGGGGTCTTGGCCGTGACCGAGGCCAATATCGAACGGGCGGTACGGCGCGTCAGCGTGGCGCGTGGACATGACCCGCGTCAATTCACGTTGGCGGCCTTCGGCGGGGCGGGGGCGCTACACGCCTGCGCCGTCGCTGACCGATTGGGGATGCGGCGCGTGTGGATTCCGCGCTATCCGGGCGTCGTGTGCGCGATTGGCTTATTATTGGCACAAATCGAGGTCGGGCGCAGCCGGTCTATCCTGATCCGCATGGGCGCTGACGGCGAGGCCGACCTCTCTCCAGCGGTGCAGAGCTACAACATCTTGCGGAACGATTGCGCGACGCTGATGTCCCGCGAGGGCATTGTGCCATCTACAGCCTTCCTTGATGCGACGCTGGATATGCGTTATCAGGGACAGGCGTATGAACTGCCGGTATCGTTCACGGCGTTACACGGCCCAGCCTTACGCACCGGATTCGACGCGGCGCATCAGGCGGCTTATGGTCACGCTTTCCCAGAACGCCCCGTAGAAATCACGGCGGTGCGGGTGCGGATGCGCGCCCAACTGCCGCCGCCAGACTTCGCCGCCGAGCGCCAGACTTCTCACACCATCAGCGGCGGGATGTTCGAGCGTGACGACCTGTTGCCGGGGGCGCTATTCGATGGGCCAGCGGTGGTGGCTCAAGGCGACGCGACGACTTATGTGCCGTCCGGCTGGCGTGGCCGCGTTGATGGATTCCGTAATCTGGTGGTCGAAAAACAGGGCTGATGCGGCGCTTAATTTAGGGCGCTGGAGATTAAATCGCTGCCAGCGCCCGTTTGATGCTTTCTTCTGGTGAGACCTTAATCTGTTCGTCGATGACGTTGCCCTGTTCGTTGATGACCCAGTGCGAACGCACGACGCCCATATATTTCTTGCCATACATCGACTTCTCTTGCCAAACGCCTAACGTGTTCAGCAAGGTTTTATCGACATCCGAGAGCAAGTCATAGCCCAAGCCCTCTTTATCTTTCCATTTCTTGAGGTCTTTTTGCGCGTCGGGACTCACCCCTAGAACCACCGCGTTCGAGATGTTCAATTGCGGAAAGCTGTCGCGGAATCCACACGCTTGCGCGGTACAGCCACCCGTGTTGGCTTTGGGGAACGCGAACAAAATCACCTTCTTGCCGCGAAAATCTGCCAGCGAGACGGTCTTGCCGTCTTGGGTCGGGAGCGTGAAATCGGGGAACGGTTGGCCTTTGGTCGGCATCCGTTATGTCCCCGCCGGCATTTGATAGCCTTGCCCCGGCACGGTCACGATATACATGGGCGTGCGCGGGTCGTCCTCAATCTTCTGGCGCAGGCGCGAAATATTCACGCGCAACACCGAGAAATCACCGGTATACCCATCCCCCCAAACCGCCCGCAGCAGTTCGTTATAGGTCACAACGCCGCCCGCGTTCCGCATCAAGGTATGCAGTAGCGCGTATTCAATCGGCGTCAAGTGAATCTTTTTGCCGCGCATGGTGGCGCGACGGTGAGGGATGTCTAGCTCTAGTCGCCCAACGATGATGCGCGTATCAGATTGCGGCATCAAATCGACGCGGCGCATCAAGGCGCGCACGCGGGCGACCAATTCCGCGTTTGAGAACGGCTTGGCGATATAATCATCCGCCCCGTTTTCCAGCGCGTTCACCCGGTCACGGTCTTTGCCCGCCCCGCTGACCACGATCAGCGGCACGAACGAATTGGCGCGAACTTTGCCCAACAGCGCCATCCCGTCCATATCGGGCAGACCCAAATCCAACAGGATCAAGTCCGGCATCTCAACCGTCATGCGTTCGACGGCTACCTCGGCAGAGTCGGCGATATGGGTCTGATACCCAACCGTCTCCAGCAGATCGGCCAATGTTTCGGCCATATCAGCGTGGTCTTCAATAATCAAAATGTTGAGCGGACGTGCAGCGACACTAACCATGCGAAAAATCCCACCCAAAGCCGACAAAATCGTATAATTCCTGTTATACCACAAATGCAAATTTTTCGCTTGATGCGAAGAAATTCTGGGCAATAAGACCAATCTTAAATTGATGCTTGTGCAACATGCACAATTTTTAACTTGAACTCAGGGACAGGAAAATCCTCATAAAGAAGGCTTAAAGGGCATAGTATACAGGTTTCGGGAGCGCTCTCAGACGATGTTTCGTTTTTTATTACGGGAAATAGACTCGTAAAGTTGTCTCAAAATAATTATCGATAATCCCAATTTTCACAATTAGGCCTAAAGAAGTAGACTCTTGCGTGACAACGCTTCGGGAGTTAAGCTAATGGCATATAGACGGCTGAGGCAAAAATTTCTTTATAAAAGAGACTTTTACCTCTCCCTCAGCCTGAACACAAAAACGCCCTAGCACATCGCTGGGGCGTTCGTGTTTGTGTGCAGAATGTACCAGCCCTTTCGATCACGCCCAACCATTGAACGCCGTTGAAAATAAATTTCTGAGACGGATATCTACGCCTTCGCCAATTTTGATTATCACGGACAACGCGGGCGTTGTCCCTACGAAAATCGGTGTTTTGTAGGGACACGGCACTGACGTGTCCGTTTTGGCGAAGTTATTGAGAGATAATTGATAGATGAGATGTATACACATCTATCAACAAATGGGTTTAATATCAGAGGTGAAAACTATGGAGAGTGCAACATGGCTCAGATGAGTCGCCGTCAGAAGGAAGAAGAACTGTCGAAAGCAGGCCGTCTGCCCCCCGGCCAAAGCCTGACTGAAGATTTCCCCATCATGACCTATGGCCCCGTCCCCAAGTTCAACCCCGATCAATGGTCGCTGCGCGTCTTTGGGACGGTTGAGCGCGAGATGTCGTGGAACTGGGCGGGCTTCTCGGCCTTGCCGACCAAAACCCTGACCTGTGACATCCACTGCGTCACGCGCTGGTCAAAATTCGACACGATTTGGGAAGGTGTGCAGTTCAAGCACATCGCGGAACTGGTCGGGGTCAAGCCAGAGACCAAGCACGTCATCGCGCATTGCGATTATGGCTATACCACCAATGTGCCGATTGAGGACATGCTCCACGAGGACGTGTTATTGGCGGTGCGATTCGATAATCAGCCGTTGGACTCTGACCACGGCGGCCCATTGCGGACGCTCGTCCCTCACCTGTACCTGTGGAAGTCGGCCAAGTGGTTACGCGGCCTAGAGTTTTCGGTCACGGATAAGCCGGGATTCTGGGAAGTGAACGGCTACCACAATTACGGCGACCCGTTCCGCGAGGAACGTTACGGACGGCGCGGGTTCTTCTAAACAAAAAACGCCCCAACCTATTTTAGAGGTTGGGGCGTTTTAATTATTCCTCGTCGAGGGCGCCTTCCCCGGCAATTTGGGCGTCGGTCAGACCAAAACGGCGTTTGCGTCGGTTATAGTCCAAAATCGCGGCCAAAAATTCCTCACGGTTGAAATCCGGCCAATAAACCGGTGTTGCGTAATATTCGCTGTATGACCCCTGCCAAATCAGAAAATTGCTGACGCGCAGTTCCCCGCTGGTGCGGATGATTAAATCTGGGTCGGGCAAGCCAGCCGTATACAGGTGCGCCGCAATCACCTCATCGGTGATTTGGTCGGCGGGGATGCCGGCCTCGATGATGCGCCGTACCGCGTGGACGATTTCATCACGCCCGCCATAGTTGAATGCGACGTTGAGGATCAGGCGCGTGTTGTCTTTGGTATGCTCACACGCTTTGATGACTTTACGCTGGATATTTTCGGGGATGCCGTTAAGTTCCCCGATATGGCGGATTTGGACGCCGTTGGCGTGCAGTTCGCGCAATTCGCGGTCAATCACCATCTCAAGGATACGCAGCAGCAGATTGACCTCGCGCCGAGGGCGTCCCCAGTTCTCGGTGCTGAAGGCGTAGACGGTCAAGATTTCGATGCCGAATTCGACGGCGGTCTTAATCAGGCTGCGGAGGTTTTCAGTGCCGCGCCGATGTCCTTCTGAGCGCGGGAGGCCGTGCGCCGCAGCCCAGCGCCCGTTGCCGTCCATGATAATCGCCACATGACGGGGGATGCGTTCCGGCAGGCGCGGGTCGGCAGGCGGGGAGGATTCTATAGGATTTGCGGTGCGTGCGGCCATACTATCTCCTTAGTGATGAGTTACCAGTGATGAGTGATGCGTTGAACAACCTGTATGCACATTGTCAAAAAATGCGCCGATACGGGTGAAAAATGTCTGACGAATCGTTTTTTTCTCAGGACTCATCACTCAGGACTCATCACTATGTTTTTTTAGACTTCCATCATCTCTTTTTCTTTGGCCTTGGTCATGTCTTCGATTTGGGTCATGAAGCCTTCGATAATCTTCTGGACTTCGCCCTCGCCGCGTTCGAGGTCATCTTCGGAAATCTCGCCGATGTCCTCATATTCCTTGAGGTCTTCCATAGCGCTACGGCGGACGTTGCGGAGCGCGATGCGGGCATCTTCGGTGCGCTTGTGCAACATCTTAATCATCTCCAAACGGCGCTCACGGGTGAGTTGTGGCATGTTGATGCGGATTTGTGCGCCGTCCACGGCGGGGCGTGCGCCGATATTGGCTTCCATAATGGCCTTTTCGACGGCTTTCACGATGGTGGCGTCGAATGGGCGGATGAGGATTTGCATGGGTTCTGGGGTGCTGATGCTTGCCAACGACTTCAAGACTGTCGGCGTGCCGTAATAATCAATTTCCAGCCGGTCTACCAGACCGGTTGAGGCGCGGTTAGAGCGCAGACCGGCAAGGTCGCCCTCATAGACGCCAACCGTGGCCTTCATCTTCTGACGGGTTTCTTTGAGGATATCCTCGACCATGATTGCTTTCGCCTTTCGTGCAGGGTGATGTCATTGCGTTGCAAGGTATCCTCTATGATACAGTACACGGCAATGGGTCGGTAATACTTAAAGTCCAAACATTTATTTTGGCTCATGTTCACAACAGGTGATTTCCACCTAAGATTGATGGGGTCGCCCTGTTGTAGGGACGCCCTTCTGGGCGTCCGTCGCCTATTCCGAAAACGGACGGCAAGAATGCTGTCCCTACGCCACTTAATTTGACAATACCTTCGCCAATTTTGATTATCACGGACAACGCGGGCGTTGTCCCTACGAATCCTCCCGTGATGGGTTTTTATTGTAGGGACACGGCAGGCCGTGTCCGCTGATGATGGATGGTATCAATCGGATTTTGGCGAAGGTATTGAATTTGAACATGCGCCTTTTTTGTGTATGATTTGATGCGTAAGGACAACCCGCACAAGCCCGTCTGGTCAATATATCAGAACTTTGCGCCAACACTTGCAAGTTAATCATCGGCGCGTTATGCTGAGGCTCATGAACACGTTCACGTCCACCCCCGCCGCGTTTAGCTGTCCCGCCATGCCCATGATGTGCATGTGCGTCTGTCAGGCTATGCCCCGGCGTCTGGACATTTGACCGTACCTTAGCAAGAATAACGCTAAAGGTCACGAATGCGAAAGCAGGTCAACCGTCCACGACGGTTGGCCTTTTTTATTGTGGCAGTGATGAGTGAAAAATGATGAGTGATGAGAAAACGGGCGTGATGTTGACGTTCTCCGATAGCCAAACGAACGTAATACGCCCTGCCCTGACTCATCACTTAAAACGCATCACTCATCACTTCTTTCAGAAGGAGTTTTGATGCAGATTCGTCTGTCCAAAGACCTACGGGCGAAAATTCTCGCTCACCTGCAAAGCACCTACCCCAATGAGGGCGGCGGCTTCTTGATGGGCGCATTCGAGGGGGAGAGCGCTACCCTCGTCGATTATTCGCCAGTGACGAATAGCTTTGCTGAGGCCGAGCAGTTCCATCGTTACGCCATGACGCCGTTGGAATATGCCAAACATGAGGACGCCGCCGATGACCGTGGCTTGACCTTATTGGGGTGGTATCACAGCCACCCCGACTCCGCAGCCCTGCCGTCGTCGTATGACCTCAACGCGGCGGTAGAGGGGACGGGCGTCAATTTTCTGTGGTTAATCGCCCAGATTGACCAAGGCCAGCCGGTAGAGTTGCGGGCGTACCAATTGCGCCCCAGCAAAGACGGGTTTAACGAATTACGTTTGGTTGATTTGTAATTCGTAGCGATGTACCCGTTGCGCCCAACCCGATGATTTATACGCCCAACCCGATGATTTGTAGGGGCGACCCATGGGTCGCCCAGCGTTAACAAGGTTATATCGTAGGGGCGTATCCGTGTATGCGCCCACACTATAAGGAGAACACACATGCCCTCAATCAAAATCCCGACCCCGCTACGCGCCTATACCGGTGGCAATTCCCAAGTCACCGTCAGCGGTGATACCATCCGCGCCGTCTTGGATGACCTGACCACCCAATATCCCGACATCAAGCCGCATCTGTTCAACAACAGCGAATTGCGCTCGTTTGTGAATATTTTCGTTGGTGATGAGGACATCCGCTTTCTGGACGGACTCGATACCGCGTTAGAAGAAAAAGACGCCCTCCGCATCATCCCCAGCATCGCGGGCGGCCAGAACGTCCCCCGTCGCATCGACCAGTCCGGCCTGCGCGTCGGGATGGCGGCGACCATCGTTTTGCTGCTGGTTGGGTTTATCCTGAATTTCTGGCCGCTGGTGTTGTTCGTCGGCGTCGCGCAACTGTTGGGCGCGTTAGACTCGCCGTATGCGCCGTATAAGCTGTTCTATCAGGATGTGCTGAAGCCACGCGGACTCGTCAAGCCCAACGTCATCCCCGACAATCCAGAGCCGCACCGTTTTGCGATGTTGGTGGGCGCGGGCTTTAATTTCGCCGCGACGTTGGCGCTGTTGGTCGGCGCGACGGTATTGGGGTGGAGTCTGGTCTGGGTCGTGATCGCCCTCGCCAATTTAAATTTTTGGGTTAATTTCTGCGTCGGTTGCTATGTTTATTATCAACTGAGCAAATTGGGCGTCCCCGGGTTCAACCGCGCACCGCTTTCTTAAAGTGATGAGTCCTGAGTGATGAGTAGGGGCTAGACAAATGTTGGAACGTCTTGCAATCACAATCGTCCTCATAATTATGGGAGTCGTCGCCTATTGGGTGTTCACCCGCTGGCAAATCGGGCGGGCAGCCGCGCAATCTAGCGACCCGCTTTTGCTCGACGCGCCCCGTGTGCCAACCGTGGTCTATTTCACCACTCCGACCTGTGGCCCGTGCCAGACCCAACAAACGCCGACGCTCAATCGGCTGAAAACCGAGATGGGCGACGGCCTGCACATCATCCGCGTGGACGCCGACGCCGACCCCGAAACCGCCTCACGTTGGGGCGTGATGACCGTCCCGACGGTATTCATCCTGAACGTCGATGGCAGCCCGCGCAAGGTATATAACGGCGTGGTCAGCGCATCTACGTTGAAACAAGATTTACTATCGGCGTGATTCTCAAGCGTAAAATGGCACGCCGTGTCCCTATGAAATATCTGATGTGGGCATATCTCATGTCCTCATCAGCAATCAACAGCATCGCTATGAAAGGAAAACCATGACCGTCGTCACTGAGGCACTCCCAACGCTTTCGCATGAAGAAATCCGCCGCTACAGCCGCCACGTCATCATGCCGGAAGTCGGCATTGAGGGGCAGCGCAAACTAAAGGCCGCCAAAGTCCTGCTCATCGGCACGGGCGGATTGGGTAGCCCGACAGCGTTGTATTTGGCGGCGGCGGGCGTCGGCACGCTGGGGATTGTCGATTATGACATCGTGGATGAGTCGAATCTGCACCGTCAGGTGATTCACGGCATCTCCACCGTTGGGATGAGCAAGCTGGATAGCGCCGAAAAGCGCCTACTCGACCTCAACCCGGGCGTCATTATCAACAAATATAACGTGCCGTTCACCAGCGAAAACGCGCTGGAAATCCTCGCGCCGTATGATTTGGTCGTGGACGGGACGGACAACTTCCCAACGCGCTATCTGGTCAACGACGCGGCGGTCAAGTTGGGCAAGCTCAACGTCTACGGGTCGATTTTCCGGTTTGAAGGACAACTTGCGGTGTTTGGCGCAGAAAATGGCCCGTGCTACCGCTGCATGTTCCCAGAACCACCCCCGCCGGGACTCGTCCCAAGCTGCGCCGAGGGCGGCGTATTAGGGATTTTGCCCGGCACGATTGGCACGATGCAAGCCACCGAAGCCATCAAGCTGATTCTAGGCATCGGCGACCCGCTGATTGGCAAGATGTTGTTGTACGACGCGCTAGAGATGAGTTTCATGACCATCAAGGTGCGTAAGAATCCCAATTGCCCGGTCTGCGGTATCCCACATGAGGATATCGAGTTAATCGACTACGAGCAGTTCTGCGGGATGCCGGCTCATGACCGTAGCGGCTTCAGCACCCCGTCCACTGATGTCGATGGGATGCGCGTGATGAACGTCCGCCAACTCAAGGCGACACTCGACAAAGAGCCGGACACGTTGGTTTTGGATGTGCGCGACCCGCACGAGTGGGAAATCGCGGCGCTGGAAGGCACACTCCGCATCCCGAAGGGCGATATTCTGGCCGCGAAGGACGCAGTTTTGGCCGGACGCGCTAAGGCTGAGGACACCGTTCTCGCCAAAATCCCGCGTGACCGTGAGGTGAAAGTCATGTGCCGCAGCGGAAAGCGCAGCGCCGATAGCATCCACTATCTGGTGGAAGTCGGGTATGATAAGGACAAGCTGGTCAACGTCGAAGGCGGCATCCTCGCTTGGGCGAAGGACATTGACCCCAGCCTACCCAGTTACTAAAAAACGAGTGATGAGTGATGAGTCCCAAATGCTGAGTAGGGCGCGGCGGGATTATCGTCACCCGATATAACATCAGTAAAAAATCAAACCACAGAGATGACAGAAACGGGGCAAATCTTGCCGCACACCGGTTGTCTCTGTGGTTTTTATTTATCTCACGGCTAATGTGAAATGATTGCATATATCGCCAATACATCGCCGAGGGTTAAAACCCCCGTCTAATGCACTGCAAAACCCACTAAAGTGGGTTGCTTGGTTCAAGAGTCGGGAAAAGAGTCCCTTTAGTGGACTTTGCTTTCTCTCAGCCCGGCACTTTAGTGCTGGGCGGCGGATAAGTCTGGACATTATTTATCGAGGCGCTTTCATTTTAGGCCAAACGCATCAAATCATTTACGGGAAAGCCGTCATGGAATCAAGTCGTTGGACGCCAGAACGGGCGGACAAGTCTCGCCCCTACAGAACATCCGGTGACGTGATTTTGAACACACGTCATCGAAAATTTCGTAGGGGCGGTAGCACGCTGCGCCCCGCAACGAATGTTTTTTCACGCAATCTGAACATGAGCCAACATTTTATAACAACATCTTATCCGCATCGCTGACATACAGCACGGCCACTGGCGTGCCGGGGATGGGTAGCGCCTTACGCGCAAAGTCGCCACGAGTCGCGGTTTGCTGACCGTCCACCAGTCGCCCATCCGGTAGCCGCAACCGATAGGCCACCGTCACCTTGTACGAGCGTGACCGATTCTTGCCGCTACCACTCGTCACCCAGCGCCCATTGACTATCAATATCTGACCCAGCAACAGCGTCCCGTCTCCGGCCAATCGCTTCATTATGCGAGCGTTATAAGACCAAGCCCAACCCGAAACCAAGATGATTAAGGCGACAACACCGAGCGAAATAATCAACGGATTTCGGATCAACGCGCCCATATTCAACCCAATCCGTTGGATAGTGGCGACTTGCACGGTGATAAACGATCCCAAGTCAAAAATCCAGAGGGCGGCGGCGGAAAATAGCACAAGAAAGAGGGCGATGACCCACGGGTTGAAGGTACTGTTGGTCGGCCTTTCACTTTCGCCACGCACATATTTCAGATTCTTGGGATGTAGCAAAAACACCTGTGGGAAGGTTTGCGTCCGCTGCATGACGCGCCCATCGCCGCCATCAATCGTATCCGCGCCGGAGTAAGGCGACTCGAACGTGCCGCCCTCAGTGGTGTAATAGACCGTCGCGCCCGCGTCGGACAGCGATTGGCCGGGGGATGAGGAGGTGCTTGAATCAGCGGCGGGTTGTGTGCCTTGTCCGCGCTTGAGGGAGTCTGCGGCGCGGCGGCTGAGGTCATCGGTGACGGGGATAGCGATGTTGGGGTTGCTCTGGGCTGGTGTGGAAGCCGCCCGCATCCAATCGGGTGTAGAATCGGGGGCGGCATCGGCGGGGAGGTTGTCGCCCTCCACGCGGATTTGCACCCCTTGGCTTTCCAACATCTCGCGGGCGGCCTTGCGGACTTCCGGGTCGGGGTCTTTTTCATAGACCACCATCAGCAAGGGCTGAACCTGTTTGCCGCTAAAGAATTTCAGCATCTTGAGCAGGTTCTTCCGTTGAGAGGGAGACATCTGCATGAACTGGCTGTAATCGGGGACTCCGGCTGGCATCTGCATGGGGGTTTTTCCCAGTTTATGGCAAAAGCGATACCCCGATTATAGGACTGAACGCGGAATCGGGCGGGCGATAAAGGCGTCGAATAGCCGGACAGCACCCCGTATGAGGCAAATAATGGGGGTTTTGATGAGACGTTCTGTAGCAGGCGAATATATCTAACAAATTTTTTACCCAATTTGGGTATGCTTAATGGGCTTACAATGGGTAGAAGTGTCGGTGCTACCCGACACCACCTATGGAAAGGTATCCTATTCAATATGACTCCCAACGATCCAAATCAGTGGCTTGAGAACCTAGAACTCGCCGGACTGAACATGCTGGGTTTAGACGACTTTGACGACGACTCCGACCACGATAACGACTCGGAGCGCGAGGGCGCACTGGCGGAAATGCCCGATGAATTGCCGATTCTGCCGTTGCGCGGGATGGTTGTTTTCCCCAAAATGACCTTACCGCTGCCCATCGGCCAGCCGCGCAGCATCAAATTGGTGGAAGAACTGACCGGCAGGAAGCTGGTCGGCCTATTCACCTCCAAATCCCCAGAAAATGAGACGCCGGGGCCAGATGACATCTACCGCACCGGGACGTTGGGCGTGGTCGTGCGCCAGTTCCGGGGGCCAGATGGCACGATTCGCCTGATGGTGCGCGGCCTTGAGCGCATCGAAATCGAAGAATTTACCAGCACCGAACCCTATCTGCGGGCGAAGGTCAAAATCGTGCCGGAGGTCGTGGAAATCGGCCTCGAAACCGAAGCGATGGCGCGGAATATCTCTGACCAGTTCCACAAATTGGCCGATCTGTTGCCCAATTTGCCGGGGGATTTGCTATCGTCCACCCTCAATATCGAAGACCCGCTGCACACCACCTACGCGGTGGCGACCTATATCCGCAGCGTCGGCCTAGAGGACGCACAGGCGTTGCTGGAACTGCCGACCCTGCATGAGAAGATGCGGAAGCTGATTGGCACGCTGGCAAAAGAAATCGAAATCTTGGAACTAGGACGCAAAATCCAGTCCGACGCGCAAGGCGAGATGGAAAAAGCCCAGCGCGATTATTATCTGCGCGAGCAAATGAAGGTGATTCAGCGCGAATTGGGCGAGGGCGACGAGGCCACCGAGGTCGAGGAATTCCGCCGCAAAATCGACGCGCTAAATATGCCAGAAGAGGCGCAAAAAGAGGCCAAGCGTGAGGTTGACCGCCTATCACGACTGCCTTCAGCGGCGGCAGAATATGGCGTCATCCGCACCTATCTGGATTGGCTGGTCAGCCTGCCGTGGGATACCCGCACCGAGGATGTCCTAGACATCGCCCACGCCCGTCAGGTCTTGGATGAAGACCACTATGGCCTGACCGATGTGAAAGAGCGCATCCTCGAATTTTTGGCCGTCCGCAAACTCCGCAAAGACCGCGCTCATCTGCTCGAAATGCAAGAGTCGCATGATTATGTCCGCCGCGAACGCGCCGGGGCGATTTTGTGCTTTATCGGGCCGCCGGGAGTGGGTAAGACCAGCCTCGGCCAGAGCATCGCCCGTGCGATGGGGCGCAAGTTCATCCGCATGTCATTAGGCGGCGTGCGTGATGAGACCGAGATTCGCGGTTTCCGTCGTACCTATATCGGCGCATTGCCGGGGCGTCTGATTCAAACCTTGCGCCGTGCCGAGACGCGCAACCCCGTTATCTTGATGGACGAGGTAGACAAGATGGGGCGCGATTTCCGTGGCGACCCAGCCTCTGCGCTGCTAGAAGTCCTCGACCCAGAGCAGAACAATACCTTCCGCGACCATTATATGGATGTGCCGTTCGACCTGAGCGAGGTGTTCTTCATCACCACCGCCAATGACCTCGAAGGCATCCCCGGCCCGTTGCGTGACCGTATGGAAATCATCACGCTGACTGGCTATACCGAATACGAGAAGGTCGCCATCGCGTCGCAGTATCTTGTGCCGCGCCAAATCCGCGAGAACGGCTTGCTCCCCGATGAAGTGACCGTCGATAAGGACGCGCTACGGGCGGTGATTCATCACTATACCCGTGAGGCGGGCGTGCGTTCGCTAGAGCGTGAAATCGGGCGGGCGATGCGGAAAATCGTCACCCAAATCGCCGAAGGCATCACGGAAACCGTCGCTATCACGCCAACCGTCATCGCCAAACTACTCGGCAAACCTCGGTTTGAACCCGGCGAAGACCTCAACAATCGCACCAGCCTCCCCGGTGTCGCTACCGGATTGGCATGGACTCCGGTTGGCGGCGAAGTCTTATTCGTTGAGGCGGCGCAGATGCCGGGAGGCAAGGGGTTCGGCTTCCAAATCACCGGCAATCTGGGTGAGGTCATGCAAGAATCCGCCCGTATCGCGATGAGCGCCTTGCGTACCCGCGCCGACCTATTGGGGTTGCCGTTGGAAGTGTTCGAGAAGTTCGATGTCCACTTGCACGTCCCGTCGGGCGCGATGCCCAAAGATGGCCCATCAGCGGGCGTGACCATCTTCACGGCGCTGGCCTCATTGTTGACGGGTCGCCCGGTGCGGCATAACGTCGCTATGACCGGCGAAATCACGCTGCGCGGTCAGGTCTTGCCCGTCGGCGGCATCAAGGATAAAGTTTTGGCCGCGCATCGTCTGGGCGTTGATACGATTATCTTGCCGCGCAAGAACGCCAAAGACATCGACGATTTGCCAGAAGAAGTCCGCAATACCCTGACCTTCATCTTGGCTGACCGCATCGACGATGTGATTGACGCCGCGTTGTTGCCGATGGATGAAATGGCAGCCATCGCCGCCGTGATTCAGCCTGAGATTCTAGTGAGCTAACCCCCATGACCGACGACCTCGCGGCCAAGCTCCGCAAACTGCATGTGATTATCGTGGCTGCGCGTGAGATGGGCGCGCTGGTGGAGGTGTATGCTGGGCTGGTCGAACTGGCCGGGCTGATGGTCGAACATGGCTACACCACCGAGGCGGCCAATCTGTTGGCGTGGCTGATGCACCAGCCCGACGTGCCGTATGACCTCTACGACAACGCCGACGACCTCTGGATTGACCTTGAGGGCAGCTTGTGTCCGCGTGTGATTGCTGATGCAAAAATGGACGCCGCGCTGATTACCTTGCGCGGCGTCCTTGATGCGTCTTTCACGGCGCTATTGCCGCCCCCACCACCGGATGGCGAGGCGTAAAATCACACCGGAAAATATCAACCACAGAAATACAGAGGCCACAGAGAAAATATTCCTCTCTGTGGCCTCTGTGGTTTACTGTGCAGTTTTATGTTGTGACGACGGAATTATCGCCGCTGAATGGGTTGGAGGCATACTTATCGGCCTCCCAGTCATTGTGCCATTCCGTGCCGTTGACCAGATAGCGGAACTGAAATTCCTTGCCGGCTTCCAATTCCAACACCAGCGAGAACTGGCCGTTCTTCAACTGCTTCATCGGGTCAGAAGTCTCGTTCCAATTGTTGAAATTGCCGACCAGATGCACGGTTTCGGCCTGAACCTGCGCGGGCGAAGAGAATGTGACCTTACAAACGGGCTTGCTCTTGAGATGTTGTTTTTTCAACATGCGATGGGTATCTCCCTATGGACTCGAACTGACATGGTTGAGTCATTCTAAATCATGCGCGTAAGATGCGAACAGGGTTAGTGGGATATTTCACGAGGGTGCGCCTAAAATCCCGTATGAAATATACGAGTCAACGGTTACATAGGCGGAGTCTTTGTGCGGTTTGGTGATTTTGATGAAACCGATCATTCCGGCCTCATCACATCCATCAAAAATGACCAAATTTCGCTGGATGTATTGACCTGCGCGCTGAAATTCCAAACATGCCCGCCGCCGCCGACCACATACGCCTCGACTCGCTTGCCTTCACAAGTATAGGCGATTTTGCTAATCCGCACATCGCGCTCGGAAGACGGCGGGGTATAAAACGGTTCAATCACGGGTTGGCTGTCGCATCCGGCTTGTTTCGCCCAAAAAATTGCGCTGTCTTGGGTGCTGAGGGCATCGCTGATATAGCGCCCGTCCATCGTGAGTGGCTTGCCCTCAAATGGGATGACGCCATCGTTCGTGCCGTGCCAAATCATCACCGACGGGATGGAATCGGGCGGGCAGATTTTCACAACTTCGCTCCCCAGTGATGCTGAGACGGCCACGATTGCCGCCATCGGCATCTCGCACGCCAAACGGTGCGCCATCCGGCCACCATTGCTGAATCCGACGGCGGCGATTTTTTCACGGTCAACCGGGTGGTCGGCGTCGATAGCGTCTACCATCGCCAGCAGAAAACCCGGGTCGTCGCGGACATCCACCACATCCGCCCATTCTTGCGTGCCGTAGCCATAATCCCAATACCCGCCGGGGCCATCAGGGTAGGCAATCATCCAACCCGTCTGGTCGGCCAACGCCTGAAACTGCGTGATTCCTTCCATCTGTGCGCCCGTCGCGCCCGCCGGATGCAGCGCAATCACCAGCGGAACGCCAGCATCAGGCGCAGTCAATTCCGCCGGGATATATAAATTAAAGCTGCGGCTCAGGCCGCCGTACTCCAATGTGACGCGCTGGAGGTTGGGCGATATGGGTTGAAAAAACGCGCCGAGCAGCGCCAAAAATCGCAAGAACATCATCGAAAAATCCTCAAAATCAACCATTTCTTCGTTGGTGAATATCGTAGCGGAGATGCCGCCCGTCGTCACCAACCCTGATGGAAACCTATTGCGTGGATAGAACAAATACTCTATACTGATGCAGTATACCGTATTGCGGTACACTCATAGGTAAGCACACTATCACCAGACGAAGGACTCATCAAAAAAATGGCCGCAAAACGTAAGAGTAAGCAGGACGACGGCGATCAATACGAAGGCGCTGGCATACAGCAGCACACCGACGAAGGTCGGAAAAAGGCGCTAGAAGCTGCGCTGGGCGATTTGACCAAGCGTTTCGGCGAAGGCACGATTATCGCGCTGGGCGAAGCGTCTCACATGAAAGTGGAGACCATCTCTACCGGCTCATTGACGCTGGATATTGCGGTGGGCGTGGGCGGTGTGCCGAAGGGGCGCGTGGTCGAGATTTACGGCCCAGAGTCCAGCGGTAAGACGACCTTGTGTCTGCATGTGGTGGCCGAGGCACAGAAGCGCGGCGGTCTGGCGGCCTTTGTCGATATGGAACACGCGCTTGACCCGTTGTATGCGGGGCGCTTGGGCGTTGATTTGAACCGCTTATACGTCAGCCAACCGGATACCGGCGAGCAGGCGTTGGAAATCACCGAGACGTTGGTGCGTTCGGGCGCATTCGACGTCATCGTGATCGACTCGGTGGCGGCGTTGGTTCCGCGTGCCGAAATTGAAGGCGAGATGGGCGACAGTCACGTCGGCATCCAAGCGCGCCTGATGTCACAAGCCATGCGAAAACTGGCGGGCGCGATTAAGTCGTCAAACTGTGTGGTCATTTTCACGAATCAAATTCGTGAAAAAATCGGAATTGTGTATGGCAGTCCAGAGACAACCCCGGGTGGCCGTGCGCTGAAGTTTTATGCGTCGGTGCGCTTTGACATCCGGCGCGTGCAAGCGATTAAGGTCGGGGGCGACACGATTGGTAGCCGCACCAAAGTCCGCGTGACCAAGAACAAAGTCGCCGCGCCGTTCCGCGAGGCCGAGTTCGACATCATGTTCACGCCGGAAGAGGCGGGCATCAGCAAAACCGGCGAAATCATGGACCTCGGCGTAGACCTCGGCATCATCGACAAGCGCGGCGCGTTCTTCCGCTATAACGAAGCCCTGTTGGGGCAAGGGCGCGAGAACAGCAAGGCGTTCTTGCGTGAAAATCCGCTGATTGCGTTGGAAATCGAAGAAAAAATCCGCAACAGCAACGTCAAACTGACCGTCGGCGGCCCAGACGACTAGTCAAAAAAGGCTCACGTTCAGAGGGCGTAGGGACGCCCTTCTTGCCGTCCGTTTTCGGAACAGGCGGACGCCCAGAAGGGCGTCCCTACATCATGCAATCTGAACACGGACACGGCATTGCCGCGTCCCTACTGAGGCGAATCAGGCGATGGTTAGTTAAGACCCCGCCCGCCGCAGATTCTCGGCCAGCAGGCGGCGCAGAACTTCCTCATCCCCGGCAGGGGTACGCACACTCCCAATCAGGTCATCCCACCCATAGGCGTGCAGCACCGCCGAGTCTAGCGCGGTATGGAGTTGCGCCAGTCGGGGGATGAATTTCGCGCCCTCAAATGGGAACGCCTCGCGGCTGATGGTTTTTCCGGCGCGGTGGTCGGTCAGCGCGTTATACAGATTGGTCAGCGTGAGTTTTTTCAGCAGCGGGTCAGACGACATGATGCCCACCGGATTCAGCCATGCGTGGCGCTCGGCATGGAGGGCGGCGGCGGCAAGGGCAATACCCCTCACCCCCGACCCCTCTCCCACAAGGGGCGAGGGGGGAACAGCAAACGCAAGCGATGAATCGGGCTTGATACCGGCGGTGTCCCCCGAATCACCATCATGTGTTGTAGGGACAGGATCCATCCTGTCCGTGCTATCCAAAGCCGAAACAATCACTGAATCGGGCTTGATACCGGCGGTGTCCCCCGAATCACCATCATCTGTTGTAGGGACAGGATCCATCCTGTCCGTGCTATCCAAAGCCGAAACAATCACTGAATCGGGCTTGATACCGGCGGTGTCCCCCGAATCACCATCATGTGTTGTAGGGACAGGATCCATCCTGTCCGTGCTATCCAAAGCCGAAACAATCACTGAA
>Ga0163144_10004322_pt1 | contig 32034 bp, 27 predicted proteins | sample OliLak19BULKMAT1_FD_123175 | JGI IMG/M metagenome (GOLD analysis project Ga0163144, IMG submission 123175) | Freshwater microbial mat bacterial communities from Lake Vanda, McMurdo Dry Valleys, Antarctica - Oligotrophic Lake LV.19.BULKMAT1 | ecosystem: Environmental > Aquatic > Freshwater >... | reverse complement strand
TGGGTCGATAAGGCCGCTGTTGGTGCGACAGTCGCTATCGTTTTGCCGCTGCCGGCAATTTTGGATTCTGCGACTGCGCCTAGCGGCTCCGCGCAGAATGACGCTTGCGGGCTATGTCATTTCGACCAACGCAGTCATTTCGACCAACGCAGTCCTTTCGACCAACGCAGTCCTTTCGACCGACACGGTCATTTCACCAACGCAGTCCTTTCGACCAACGCAGTCCTTTCGAGCAACGCGGTCATTTCACCAACGCAGTCATTTCAACCAAGGCGGTCCTTTCGACCGCAGCGAGAAGTCTTCTGCTGGACGCTTTGAAGGCGCTGCCTTCAGTTGCGATGACAAGCGATGACGATCAAGGCTGTTGCGATCTTGGCGTTGCGCGTTACGCTTCAAGCAGCCGGCGCGCGATGAGCGTTAGTTTTCGCCAAACAGGGCGCGCGCTTGCGAGATCGCGTCGGTCTTGCGCGGCACCGATTGCACTTTGGGCTGCATTTCCTTGACAGCATGCGCAAGCAGCAGCGCATCCCGGGTTGCCGCAACATCGTGCACGCGCACGATCTGCGCGCCGCGCTCGACCGCAAGTACCGCCGCGGCAATCGACGCGAACACGCGCTGATCAAGTTCACGCCCGGTCAGTTCGGCGAGCATTCGTTTTCGGCTCAGGCCAACCAGCACTGGCACGTTCAATGCGCAGAGTTGCCCCAGTCCAGCCAGCAATGCCAGGTTGTGCTCAATCGTTTTGCCGAAGCCAAAGCCGGGATCAATGAGCAATCGCTGCTGGGCGATGCCTGCAATACGACACGCCATCATGCGTTCGGTGAGAAACTTTTTGACGTCCTCGACCACTTGCCCGTAATGCGGCGCAAGCTGCATGTGCGCCGGCGCTCCCTGCATATGCATCAGGCAGATGGCGGCATCCGTGTCTGCCGCAGCCGCCAAGGCTCCTGGCTCGCGCAATGCGCGCACGTCATTGATCAGGACCGCACCCGCCGCAACCGCTGCGATCATCACTTCAGGCTTACTGGTATCCACCGAAATGGGCAGCGGACAGACCCGCGCAAGCGCTTCGATCACCGGAATGATGCGGGCCAATTCCGTGCTGGTAGCGATCGGTGTGGCGCCCGGTCGAGTCGATTCGCCGCCAACATCCAGAATATCGGCGCCCTCGGCTGCCAAGCGAAGTCCGTGCGCTACTGCCTGTTCCACGGCGAAAAACTGGCCGCCATCCGAGAACGAATCTGGCGTGACATTGATGATGCCCATGATGCGCGCACGGTCCAGCAGCAAACTGCGCTGGTTTCCGAGGCTGAGGCTGGGTCGGGTATCGAGATTCATCGTGGTCTCACAGGCGCAATAGGATTAGGGCAACGGCGAGCAGCGGCGAGCATCCGCGCCGTGCAAGCCGCTTAGGCAGATTCGCGCTTCATGATCAAGCGCAGCAGAGCCTGCTGCACCGATTGTTCGCTTGGCAGCAGCAGGTTGGCAGCGCCGGCGAGCGGCGTATAGCAGTCGTCGCCGACCACGCGCGCCATGGGCTTGTGGCCAAGGCCGTGCTCCACCAAGGCGGTGAACACCGCCTCTCCCACCGAGCCGGTTCGACGCCCTTCATCCACAATCAGAATGCGTTCGCAGGTGCGCGCCTCGGCCACAATTTGGGCTTCGTTGATCGGCTGCAGCCAGCGCAAATCCAGCACGCGGATCTTGATGCCGGCGCGCTTTTCCACTTCGCGGGCTGCTTTGAGACTCATCGGAACGCCGTTGCCGTAGCTCACGATCAGCACATCACGCGCTTCGGGTGCGTAAACCCGGCCCTCAAGATAGGGCATCGACTGCGTGGGCTCTGGATAGGGAAACAGCCATTCGCCATCCCCTGCCGCATGCAGATCCTTGCTCATGTACAGCGCAATGGGTTCGAGAAAGATGCACACGCGGCCATCGACCGCGCACAGCGCCATCATGGTGCGCAGCATGCTGGCGGCGTCGTCGCCGCGTGATGCGCAACCGACGATCAGACCCGGGATATCGCGCAGGGCGGTGAACGAGTTGTCGTTATGGAAATGACCGCCAAACCCGCGCTGATAACCCAAACCAGCCATGCGGATCAGCATCGGATTGCGGTATTGGCCGTTCGAGAAGAACTGCAAACTACACGCCTCGCCTCGGATCTGGTCGCAGGCGTTGTGAAAATAGGCCAGGTACTGAATCTCGGGAATCGGCAGCATCCCCATGTTCGCAAAGCCCTGTGCCAGGCCTAAAATGGTCTGCTCGTCGAGCAAGGTGTTGAACACGCGAGCACCCTTGAACGCCTTGAACAAGTTTTTGCTGACCGTGTACACGCCGCCTTTCTGCGCCACGTCTTCGCCAAACAGCAGGCTTTGTGGGTACTTCAGCATCAGATCGTGCAAGGCCTGGTTGATCTGGACCGCGAGGTGTTTCCCCGCCTGCTGTTCGGGCAATTGCGCTTGCGAGCCCCAAAGCGCGAGTCTGCGGTCTTGATAGTCGCAACGCTCGGCTTCCTGCTTGACCGCCGCTGGCGAGTAGGGCGCCAGCGGCGCCATGACTTGCTCCTTGGTGCTCAGCTTGGGCGACTGGTCAGCGCGCTCCGCAGCCTCGAAGCAGCGCTGGCGGGTGCGCTCGTAAAGCGCCAAGAGTTCGTGCTTAAGCATGGCGCCCGAGCTGATCGCAAGCTCGGCGCTGCGCAACAAGGGATCACGCGCTTCGTTGGCTTCCACATCATCCATCGGCAAGTACTCAAGCTCGAAGTCGGTGCCTGCATGTCCCATCAAGCGACAGGTGCTCAGATGCAAGAACGTTGGTCGGCGCTCGTTACGGCAGAACGCAACCGCCGCTTGCACCTGCCCATAGCCCTCCGCAAGATCCAGGCCATTGGCCCGGAAGTATTTCAGGCTTTGCCGCTGCGAAAAGCTGTGCGCAATCCAGTTCTTGGGAGAACGCACCGAGATCCCGATGCCATTGTCTTCGCAGACAAACAGCACTGGCGCCTTTAACTGTTGATAGGCAGACCACTCGGCCGCGTTGAACGCGCCTTGTGCCGTGGAATGATTTGCGCTGGCGTCACCGAAGCTGCACAGCACTATGCTATCGGCAGGAATCGGCAGCGTGTGGCCGATGCGCGCGGCTTGTTCAATCGCCACAGCGGTGCCGAAAGCCTTCGGCGGATGGCTGCCAATCGTCGAGGTTTGCGGCAGAACCCAGAGCGGCTTGCTGCCCCACACCTTGTGGCGCCCACCGCTGGCAGGATCGCCCACGCTGGCGGCAAAGCTCATGGCGCTGTCATTGATCGGATCCATGCCGGGAAGCTTTCTAAAGCGCTCGGCCATAAATCCGCCGGAGCGGTAGTGAAGAAATGCGGGATCCGTGTGGCGAGTCAGGCGCGCCACCATGGCATTGCCTTCATGTCCCGAACTGCCAATGGTGTAAAACACCTTGTTCTGCACTCGCAAAACGCGCGCCATCAGATCCAAGTGGCGCGAAATCAGCTGCGACTCAAGCAGCTCCAGGAACGCGCCCACTTGGAGCGCGGAGCCGACAGCAATCGGGCTTAGCGCAGCAGGCCGCTGGGCCGGACCCTCGGGCAGGGCAGCAACAAAAGCGCTGAAATTGCGGTCAACCACTTCTGCGCGGTTCATCTGCTTGCTGCGGATCGGGGCCAGCGCATTCATCGGCGTGGGCTCATCGGGGGCGTATTCATGCGGCGATCCTGCTCTGGAACGATGGGGCGCGCAGCATAGCCAGAGTTGACCGAATGTTCGCTTAGCACGCAGCCACCCGCACCACAAAGCTCGCCTCGAGTCCCATCAGCGCCCGCCACCGCCCAAAATTTCCGCCTGTCATCTCGACCGCGACCATAGTGAAATCTGCAATTTCCGCCTGTCATCTCGACAGTAGGGAGAGCTCTCAAGCCGACCAGAACGAGATTTCTCCCTTCGGTCGAAATGACCAGACCGGTCGAAATGACCAGACCGGTCGAAATGACCAGACCGGTCGAAATGACCAGACCGGTCGAAATGACCAGACCGGTCGAAATGACACAGCCAAGCAGCCGACGGTTGCTTGCGGAAACGGAAATTACCCCCGGACTTAAATCGGAGCGATAAATCGCGCCCCTACCGCGCAGGCGCCGGGTTCGGTTGGGGACCAGCCCAATACCGCCGATTGCCCACCGTGGGCGATCATTGAGGCGATCGGCGCAAATACGACGCAGTTCGACTGAGGGGCGGTCAGGCGTCGGGACGCGATTTATCGCGTCCGGAGCGGGTCAACGAAGGGTCGGCTGTGCGTCGCGCCGAGGCGCTGTGCAGGTTGTCATTTCGACCCCGATTATCCCCAAACATGCGGCGGCGTTAGATCTCTCCCAGCGGTCGAAATGACAAAAGTTGCGCAATGACAGTGGTTGGGGAATGACAGTGGTGGTCAAACGACGGCGGAGCGCAGGTGGCGGCGCTGCGCGAATCACACAGCTGGGCAGCCAAGTCCCGTGATCACTCAGAGCGCAGCGACGTGGCAGGCATTCTTGGCCAGACCAACCACAAAACACTGTAAGAATTTACAGCTTTAAAGCGTAAAACTCAGGGCTTCCGACCTTAGAATCGGTGACCGAACTGGCGCCGGATTGATCCGGGGCAGTCACCCATGAACGCTTGGCAGGGAAAGCATGGATAGCATTCGCATCCGCGGCGCGCGGACGCACAATCTCAAGAATATCGATCTGGATTTGCCGCGCAATCAGCTGATTGTGATCACCGGTTTGTCGGGTTCGGGCAAGAGCTCTTTGGCCTTTGACACGATCTATGCCGAAGGCCAGCGGCGCTATGTCGAATCCCTGTCTTCGTATGCTCGGCAGTTCCTGTCGATGATGGAAAAACCCGATGTGGACAGCATCGAGGGCCTGAGTCCGGCGATTTCAATCGAGCAGAAAAGCACCTCGCACAACCCGCGCTCCACGGTGGGTACGATCACTGAAATTCACGACTATCTGCGCTTGCTGTATGCGCGGGTGGGCACGCCGCGCTGTCCGGAACATGCGATTGCGCTGGAAGCTCAAACCATCAGCCAGATGGTGGATAGCACGCTGGCGCTGTCTCCGGAGCGTCGCTACATGCTGCTGGCGCCGGTGGTGCGCGAGCGCAAGGGCGAGCACGTGCAGGTGTTCGAGCAGCTGCGTGCGCAGGGCTTTATTCGCGCTAGGGTGGACGGCGCGTTGATCGAGCTTGAGCAGCCACCGAAGCTGGCGCTGCGGATCAAACATACGATCGAAGCGGTGATTGACCGTTTTCGTCCGGCGCCGGACCTCAAGCAGCGCTTGGCGGAGTCGTTTGAAACGGCGCTTAAGCTGGGTGATGGCCTAGTGCGGGTGGTGGATTTGGATCAGGCAGACGCGCCCGAGCAGCTGTATTCCAGCAAGTACTCCTGTCCGGTTTGCGACTACAGCCTGCTGGAAATGGAACCGCGCTTGTTTTCGTTTAACTCACCGCTGGGCGCCTGTCCCAAATGCGACGGCCTGGGCACCATTCAAGTGTTTGATCCAGAGCGCATTGTGGCCTCGCCCGGATTATCGCTGGCGGCCGGCGCGATTCGCGGCTGGGATCGCCGTAACCACTACTATTTCCAGTTGATTCAAGCGCTTGGTACGCATTTTGGATTCAGTATGGAAACTCCGTGGCAGGATCTTCCGGCGTCGGTCCAGAAGGTGGTGCTGCAGGGCAGTGGCCCGGAGCAAATCACCTTCCGCTACTACACCGAAGCCGGCAAGCCGTTTGATCGCCAATCCCGCTTTGAAGGCGTGATTCCAAACTTTGAGCGCCGCTACCGCGAGACCGATTCTTCGATGGTGCGCGAGGAGTTGGCCAAGTTCATTTCGCCCAAGCCGTGCCCTGAGTGTCAGGGCGAACGCCTGGGGCGCTCGGCGCGCCACGTGTTTGTCGGGGAGCACAGCTTGCCGCAGGTAGCGCGCTTGAGCATTCGCGATTGCGCCGCGCATTTTGACGCGCTTAAGCTGCCGGGATGGCGCGGTGAAATCGCGCAGAAAATCTCCAAGGAAATCCGCGAGCGTCTGCATTTTTTGATCGATGTCGGCCTGGATTACTTGAGTCTTGGACGCACCGCGGAAACGCTTTCGGGGGGTGAGGCGCAGAGGATTCGGCTGGCCAGCCAGATCGGCGCCGGTTTGGTGGGCGTGATGTATGTGCTGGACGAACCCTCAATCGGACTGCATCAGCGCGACAACGAGCGCTTGCTGCGCACCCTGGTGCGCCTGCGCGACCTGGGCAATACGGTGATCGTGGTGGAACACGATGAAGACGCTATTCGGAGCGCGGACTACGTGGTCGACATGGGGCCGATGGCGGGACGTCACGGCGGGGAAGTGGTGGCCAAGGGCAAACCCGAGCAGGTCGCGAACAGTGGTTCGTTGACAGGCCAGTATCTGACTGGACAGCGCGGCATCGCGCTGCCCACAGAACGCAAGAAGCCCGGCGCAGAGTGGATCGAAGTACTTGAATGCACCGGCAACAATCTGAAGAGCGTCGACCTGCGCATCCCGATCGGCCTGCTGACTTGCGTCACCGGGGTTTCCGGTTCCGGCAAGAGCACGCTGATCAACGAAACGCTGTATCGCCTTGCCGCGACGCATTTAAACGGCAGCAATGTCCAAACCGCGCCGCATCGCGATGCCAAGGGACTGCAGCACGTCGACAAGGTGGTGGATATTGACCAAAGCCCGATCGGGCGCACGCCACGCAGCAATCCCGCCACCTATACCGGCTTGTTTACGCCCATCCGCGAGCTGTTTTCTATGGTTCCGGAGGCTCGCTCGCGCGGCTATGAGCCGGGCCGTTTCAGCTTCAACGTCAAGGGCGGTCGCTGCGAGGCTTGCCAGGGTGATGGCCTGATCAAGGTTGAAATGCACTTTCTGCCCGACGTCTATGTGAGTTGCGATGTTTGCCACGGCAAGCGCTACAACCGCGAGACGCTGGACATTCAGTACAAAGGCAAGAACATATCGCAAGTGCTTGAAATGACTATTGAAGACGCACACAAGCTGTTCGCTCCGGTGCCCACTTTGGCGCGCAAGCTGGAAACCCTGCTGCAGGTTGGGCTGGGCTATGTCCAGCTCGGGCAAAGCGCAACCACGCTTTCAGGCGGCGAGGCCCAGCGCGTCAAGCTGGCCACGGAGCTGAGCAAACGCGATACCGGAAAGACGCTGTACATACTTGACGAGCCGACGACGGGCCTGCATTTTTACGACACCGAACAGCTGCTCAGGGTGCTGCACGCATTGCGCGATCGCAATAACACCGTGGTGGTAATCGAACACAATCTGGACGTGATCAAAACCGCGGACTGGGTGATCGACCTTGGTCCCGAAGGCGGACAGGGTGGCGGTGAGTTGATTGCGCAGGGTACGCCTGAGCATATCGCCCTGATGCCCAATTCTCATACCGGACGCTTTCTTGCCCCCGCGCTGCGCGCGCGCGCAAGCGTGGCCTCTGAGGCCACTGGAGCGCCCGTTGGGATGGCTCCGGTCGATAAGACTGCGCACATTAAGGCACCGGTTAGTGAGGCTCCGGTCAGCAAAGCTGCCAAGAAAGCTGCCGCAAAGCCGAAAAAGCCGGCAAAGGCTGCGAAGCCGAAATTCACTGGTAAACGTGGTCCGGCATGAATCCGCTGCGCGGCATGATTGCTTCGAGCGTTTTGCTGCTGTGCGCGCTGCTGCAGGGCAGGGCAATGGCTGAGCCGATTCCGTCGTCGCCGCGCGCGCAAGCTGCGCTCAAGCGCGTGGCACCGGCTATCGATGCGCGGCTGCTGGCGCTTGGCGCAAGTAAGCCAACGCGGCTCTATCTGCGAATTTTCAAACAGGAAGGCGCACTGGAAGCATGGGTGGCCACCGCGCAGGGCTATCGGCTGTTCGCCAGTTATCCCATTTGCAGCTGGTCGGGCCGGCTTGGAGGCAAGCACAAGGAAGGCGATTTGCAGGCCCCGGAAGGCATCTACGAAATCCGCGCCAAGCAGTTGAACCCTTCAAGCCGATTCCATCTCAGCTTCAACCTGGGTTTTCCGAACGCTTACGAGCGGGCTCAGGGCTTTACCGGAAGTGATCTGATGGTGCACGGCAATTGCGTCTCGATCGGCTGCTATGCGATGACCGATCCGCTGATCGAAGAGATCTACGCGCTGGTTTCCCGCGCTCTGGCGGGTGGGCAGTCTGCCGTGCCGGTGCACGCGTTTCCGTTTCGCATGAGTGCGGAAAACCTGCTCAGCCATCAAAAGCGTGCGCGGACGCCGGCCGATCGGGCGCTTTGGCGACAACTGCAAGCGGTGTATCAGGCCTACTCCCTGGCCTTGGAAAGCAAGCAGAATTTACCGAAGGTAAGCGTTACCGTAACCGGATACGTATTGAGAAAGTGACAGCGGCGCGCGCTGCGCCTGCGATCGCTGCTTCTGCAGCGCGGCACAGCGGGTGCCGCGAACTGCAAAGCGACTACTTCTTTGCCTTTTCCTTCTGCTCAGCCAAGCGACGCTCAAGGTAATGAATGTTGAGCGCGTCACCACCCAGCTGAAACACCTGATCGCGCATATTGCGCTGCTGCAGCGGAATATTGGTCTTGACCCCTTCGATGACCAGCTCGTTGAGCGCTACCCGCATGCGCGAGATCGCGGTGTAGCGATCCGACGCGTGGGTGATCAGTTTGCCGATCATGGAATCGTAATTGGGCGGCACGCGATAACCGTCGTAGACGTGGGTATCCAGCCGCACACCCGGGCCGCCGGGTGGGTGATAGCGCGTGATCAGGCCTGGGCTTGGCGTAAAGGTGTCCGGATCCTCAGCGTTAATGCGGCATTCGATGGCATGCCCGGTGAGCTTGATATCGCTTTGTTTGTACCTGAGCTTTTCGCCTGAGGCGATGCGAATCATTTCGGTGACGATGTCGACACCGGTCACCATTTCGGTCACCGGATGCTCGACCTGGATGCGGGTATTCATTTCAATGAAATAGAACTTGCCGCGCTCGTAAAGGAATTCAAAGGTGCCCGCGCCACGATAGCCGATCCGCCTGCAGGCCTCGACGCAAACCGCACCGATCTCATCGCGCTGCTGCTGACTGAGTCCAAGCGCAGGCGCTTCTTCAACCACTTTCTGGTGCCTGCGCTGCATTGAGCAGTCGCGCTCACCCAGATGGATGGCGTTGCCGTGCGCATCGGCAAGCACCTGCACCTCAATATGACGCGGGGTCTCCAGATACTTTTCCAAATACACCGTGTCGTTGTTGAACGCCGCTTTGGCCTCAGCTTTGGTCATCGTGATGCCGTTATGCAGCGCTGCTTCGGTGTGCACCACGCGCATGCCGCGGCCACCACCGCCGCCGGAGGCCTTGATGATCACCGGATAGCCAATCTTCTTGGCAATCCGCGCGTTCGCGGTGTGATCGCCCCCCAGAGGATCCCCAGAGCCCGGCACGCACGGTACACCCGCAGCGCGCATCGCTTTGATGGCGCTGACTTTGTCTCCCATCATGCGAATTACATCGGGCCCGGGCCCAATGAAGGTGAAGCCAGAGTTCTCTACCCGTTCCGCAAAGTCTGCGTTCTCGGCCAAAAACCCGTAGCCCGGATGGATGGCCTGGGCATCGGTCACTTCGGCAGCCGCAATGATGGCCGGAATGTTCAGATAGGAGTGCGCCGCGGCCGCGGGCCCAATGCACACGCTTTCATCGGCCATGCCGACGTGCTTCAGGTTGCGATCCACGGTGGAATGAACGGCAACGGTCCGAATCCCAAGCGCCTGACACGCGCGCAGGATGCGAAGCGCGATCTCGCCGCGATTAGCTATGACAATTTTTTCCAGCATGGATCAGGCCTCAGGAGATGACGAACAGCGGCTGGTCGAATTCGACCGGGCTGCCGTTCTCGACCAGGATTTCGCTCACCACTCCAGCTGCATCGGCTTCAATCTGGTTGAACATTTTCATCGCTTCAATGACGCAAAGCACATCACCCACCTTGACCTGCTGTCCCTTCTTGACGAACGCCGGCGCCGTCGGCGCTGCGGATGAATAGTAAGTGCCGACCATCGGCGAGCGCACCTGATGCCCCTTCGCTTCGGGCTTGCTCTCCACGGCTGCCGGAGCAGCGTTAAGTGCTGGTGCGATAGCCTGCGCTGGCGCGTACATCTGAGCTGGGAGATGAAACATCTGAGCGGGGTTCTGCGCCATGTTGCCGAGCCGACTGAGGCGGATGGTTTCCTCGCCCTCGCGAATTTCAATTTCGGTCAGCTGGCTTTCCTCCAGCATTTCGATCAGCTTTTTGATTTTTCGAATATCCATTTCAAGCTCCCGCAGGATCAGGTTGCTCCAACTGCGCAAGTGCCGCGCGCAGCGCAAGTTCATAGCCCAATGCGCCCAAGCCGCAGATCACCCCTTGCGCCAGATCCGAAAGATAGGAATGGCGTCGGAAGGGCTCACGTGCGTGCACATTGCTTAGGTGCACCTCGATAAACTCAATGGCAACCGCCGCCAGCGCATCGCGAAGCGCTACGCTGGTATGGGTCAAGCCGCCCGGATTGATCAGAATAAAGCTTGTGCCATCGTTCCGGGCCGCGTGGATCCGATCGATGAGTACGTGTTCAGCGTTGCTTTGCAAAGTTGTCAGCAACGCACCGGAAATTTCGGCCAATTCCGTCAAACGCGCGTCGATCTCCGCCAAAGTAGCGCGACCATAGACCTCGGGTTCGCGGCTGCCCAATAAATTTAAGTTAGGACCATGTAAAACGAGGATCGAGGTCATATCGCTGCAAATCGCCGCATAACTGAGTAAGCGGTGAAGTGTGCGCGAAGATCGCCTTCGGGTCAAAGTTGGGCCGGATTGGTCCGAACGTGCCGCGAAGTTTTGACCTTACGCGTGCCCATAGGAACCTGTAGAAACCGTAGCGAGCGGTTCGAGTGCAAGGCGCGCGGCGCGCAGGAAGCGCAAGGTACCAGGGCGTACCTGAGGATTGCGAGCATTGCGCAACGCAGCAATCGGAACGTGCCGTAAGTTTCGAGCGATTCCCTCACGTGCCCGAGCGTTTTTGCAGGAGCACAACTGCCATTGCCGCGATGCCTTCTTCGCGCCCGGTAAAGCCCAATTTCTCGCTCGTGGTGGCCTTGACGCTAACCTGATCCAGCGCCAGCGCCAAGTCCGAGGCGATGTTCTGACGCATGGCAAAGGCATGCGGCGCGATCTTTGGGCGCTCACAGATCACCGTCAGATCAAGATTTGCCACCGCATAGCCGCGCTCGCGAACCAACGCCATGCAGTGCCGGAGCAAGACGCGTGAATCGGCTCCGCGCCACTGCGGGTCACTGGGCGGAAAGTGCTGGCCAATATCGCCCAGCGCCAAGGCCCCGAGCATGGCATCGCTAAGTGCATGCAGAGCAACGTCGCCATCGCTGTGCGCCAACAGTCCGCGCGGGTGCGCAATGCGCACGCCGCCCAGAATGACGTGGTCGCCCGGCCCAAATGCGTGCACATCGAAGCCCTGACCGATGCGCAGCACGGTTTCAGCTCTTGCTGCGTTCCGCCTGAGCCTTCATGACGTCTTTAGCGACCAGCGCTGCCCACATGCCGGAACCTGGCAGGTTCATCCCGCCATCCACCACCATGACGGTGCCGGTGACGTAGCTGGCCAGAGGCGAACACAGAAATACTGCGGCCTGACCGATGTCGTCCACGGTGCCGAAACGCTGCAGCGGCACTACTCGCGCCAGCTCGCTGTTCATGCTCTCGCCGCCCAGCCGCTTCATGCCTTCAGTGCCGGCAATCGGTCCCGGCACGATCGAGTTCAAGCGAATGCCGAAGCGCCCCCATTCCATGGCGATGTTCTTCATCATCATGTCGATCGCCGCTTTCGCCGCGCCCACATGCGCCTGATACGGGTAGGGCATATAGGCCTGTCCGGCGGAAATGAAAATCACGTTGCCCTGGGTTTTCTGCAGCTGGCTGAAAGCCGCCCGCGTGGCGTTGAAAGCGCCCAGAAGATCGATATCCACCACGGTTTTGAAGCCGTTCGCGCTGATGTTCTCAGCCGGAGCCGGGAAGTTTCCGGCGGCACCCGCCACCAGTACATGGATCGCACCGAGCGCCGCCTCGCAGCCTGCGAACGCCGCTTCCAGCGCCGCGTAATCGCGCACGTCGGCCACTTGCGCGAACACCTTGATGCCAAATTCCTGCTCAAGTTCGGCGCGCGCCTTGTCGAGCTTTTCTTGCGTGCGGCCGCAGATGCCGATGTTGGCGCCCAGCGCGGCGAAATTACGGGCAACGCCCAAATTGATGCCGCTGCCGCCGCCGGTGACGAAAACAGTCTTGCCGGCGTAGAGATCCTTAGGGAAAAATTGATTGACCAGCATGGCTCGCTTCCTTGAATGAGGCGGCGATGCTACCGCGAAAGGGGTTTAGATCGACAGGCCAATGCAGCAGAGTGTCGGCGTGAACGCCGCGCGTTTGCAGGGCTCGATTAGGCGCGCATCAGCCGCGTGCAAGCGGACGCCTCCTGCCAATCACGGCCAATCAGGGCCAATCAGGGCCCCTGGTTCGCGCTCGCGGCCTCTCCGTCAAGACTGGCCGCAAACAAGTCAGCCAACAGTTCCAGCTTTTCCAGAACTTCCGCGTCAATGGACTGCGTTGACACCACTGCCACCAAGCGGTGCAGCTCGCCCTTGGTGAGCAGCATTTGCCCACCCAGGCGCGCCGCGAGCCGGCGAAAGAACTCCTCCGCAAAACTGCTTAGTTTGAGCTGCTGCGTCTTCGCTTCCCAAAGTACCCGGGCAAGCTCAGCGTCCGACTTGGCCTGCTGCCAGGGCTCGAAGTCTCTTTGCCTGCCGTTGAATACTTGCTCAAGAAGCAGCAGATCAAGCACTTGGTCAATGGCACTGCGAATTTCTTGGGCGAACAGATCTTCGCTTGGATACTGCGAACGTGCGTATTGCCGCAACAGTTCGGGCCTGATGAAGTAGTTCTCGATTTTTGTAGCGCCCCTAATAGGCTACCTTCAGAGCCGCAATCAATGAGCTCTGCCGCCTGCCGCCGTCGTGGTCGAGTATCGCCAGCCCCTGAAGCTCAGGAAGCAGGCCGCGCAATCCGTTGAAGTGCTCATGCGGCGTGACGCCAAAGCCGCCCTCGACGCGCTCAAGCTCGGCATCTAAATTTTTATTTGGGAAGTTGTTCTGCACGTAGAACGAATTGATGCGTTCGTCCCAAACCGTTGCGGCGCGATGCCCAAGGCGCTGCGCCAATGCGCGCAACATGTCGACATCGGTACCGCCTTGGACATAGAGCACGTAGCCGCGCTCCCGCGCCTTCAGGTAGTGCTCGGCGCCAAAATGTTTGAGACTATTGCGAATGTCTTGCTTTTTCGCCAAGTTATCGCCGCGACCATCAAGCAGCAAAGTCAGGTTGTAGTCCAACGCCTCATCCAGAATGACCTCGGAGTGCGTCACCATCACCACCTGCGAAGCGTTCTCGCTGGCAAGATCGCGCAGCAATACATAGATCTGCTTTTGACGCAAGATTTCGAGGTGCGCATCGGGCTCATCGACCAGCAACACGCTGCCCTTGTGCGAGTACAGATACGCGAAGATCAGCAGCATCTGCTGGAACCCGCGTCCGGATGAGGCTACATCAAGCGTCTCTTTCACCCCCGGCTGGCGATACTGCAGTTCGATGCTGCCTCGCGTAGTCTGCTTGGGCTCGGACAGTTCGACATTAAATAGCCGCTGCATTAGGCTGGAGATGCGTTTCCAATCTTCCTCCGAGGCTTTAATCACCATCAAACAGAGATTGCGCAAAACCTGTGCCGTCTGCCCTTGGCCGAGCAGCACGTCGACCCGGCCCGGCTGCAACAGAGACTCTTCGGTTTCCAGCCCAGACATGGGGTAAAGCAACGCCACCTTAATCTCAGCCGCGTGGCGCAGTAGCTCAAGATCGCCAACAACAGTTGCGTCGGGCGTGCAATACACCAGCTCGTCGCCTTGGTTGCGAAATCCAATGGGCACGGCAACCACGTTGCCCTGGTACGCAACGCCAACCGTAATGACCAGCGGGATGTCTTTGTTGCCAGTACGAACCTTCGTGTTGTGCCAGAAGAACCGTGTGCGCTGCACTGGCACGGACACAATGTTGAGGCGGTTCAATGAGGTGGCAGTGCGCTGCGTGGCTGAGGAGCGCTTGCGCGCGTCGTACCAGGTGCGCACGGCTTGCGACCACAAAGCCAGCGCCTGAATGGCGCTGGTCTTGCCGCAGTTGTTGGGGCCGATCAGCCCCGAAGGGTGACCCAGTTAGATGCGTTGTCGGTCGCCAAAGCGCTTGAAATTCTCGATTTCGAGGTAGTGCAGCAGGCGCATGGCGGCTATCTCCGGCGAAGTGGGGTTGCTCTAAAGGTGCACCGTGCTGACCTGCTGAGGTGCTGGCGTGCTGGGCAGGGGATCACTAAAGCCCGCGCGTGGCGGCACTGACGGCGCGGAACAGGGCGCGGCATTTGTTCATGGTTTCCTTCCATTCCAGCTCCGGCACGCTATCGGCAACCACGCCGCCTGCGGCTTGCACATAGAGCGTCTGGTCCTTGATCACCGCGGTGCGAATGGCGATGGCAAGATCTGCCTCGTCGAAAAAGTTCAAATAGCCTACCGCGCCGCCATAGACGCCGCGCTTCGACGGCTCCAGCTCGGCAATCACCTCGCTGGCGCGCACTTTGGGGGCACCGGTCAGCGTGCCAGCAGGGAAGGTGGCACGAAACACATCCATGAAGCTGAGTCCAGGGCGGATTTGTCCGACGACTTCGCTGACCAGATGCATGACGTGCGAGTAGCGCTCCACGAGCATGGTTTCGGTGACCCGCACGGTGCCTGGCACGGCGATCCGACCCACATCATTGCGCCCTAGATCGATCAGCATCACGTGCTCGGCACGCTCTTTGGGATCCGAGCGCAGTTCTGCTTCCATGGTCAGATCATCCTCTGGCGTATGTCCGCGCCGGCGCGTACCGGCAATCGGACGCACGACCGCCTGCTGATCCTTGGCGCGCACCAGAATTTCCGGCGACGCCCCGACAATTTGCGCATCGGCCAAGTCCATGAAGTACATATAGGGGCTGGGGTTGAGCGCCCGCAGCGCGCGGTAGACGTCCAAAGCTCGGGCCCGGAACGGCACGCTCAGACGCTGCGAGATTTGCACCTGGAAAACATCGCCCGTAAGAATGTATTCCTTGGCCTTCAGCACCGCGGCCAGATAGTCGTCCTTGGTGAAGTTGCTGACGAAATCAGATTCGTTGATTGTCTGCGGGTCGGGTAGATCGGGATACGCGATCGATGCGCTGCGCACGCGGTAAGCGAGCGCCTGCAGGCGCCGTTGCCCGCGTTCATAGGCGTGGGTATCGTTGGGATCAACGTTGACGATCAAATAGACGCGACCGCGCACCCGATCAAGCACGGCAACTTCCTCGGTCAGCAGCAGCTGGATATCCGGCATGCCGAGCGCCTCAGCCTTGTCATGCACCGCCTGCAGGCGCGGCTCGATCAGCGCCAAGCATTCGTGCCCAAAATATCCGACCAAGCCGCCGCTGAAGGCAGGCAGCTGCGGTACGCGCGGCGCCTTGAACTGTTCTCGATAGCGCTCAACCTCGGCCAGCGGATCGGCAACCTGCTCCGAGCGGACTTCGATCCCGTCGTGAAACTCACGCCAGTGGCGATCGCGCACTTCAATCCGGCGCCGCGCCGGCAAACCAATGATCGAATAGCGTCCCCATTTCTCGCCGCCGTGCACGCTCTCAAGCAGACAGCCGTAAGGACCGTCGACCAGCTTCAGATAGATGGAAAGTGGCGTGTCCAGATCGGCTGGAAGCTCACACCAGAGCGGGATCCGGTTATGGCCGAGTGACACAAACTGAGCAAAGCTGGCGCGATCCAAAAGCAGATCCTGGAGCAAGTCGGGCCGCTAGCCTAAGTGGCCGGACCGGATTCGGCAAATACTCACCGTCAGCATGGTCATTTCGACGCTTGGCAGAAATCTCCGCCCGGATGGTTTGAGATCGCTCGATGCGGTCGAGATGACAGGCCAAAACGAACTGGCCAAAACGAACTGGCCAAAACGAATTGGCCAAAACGAATTGGCCATAGCGAATTGGCCATAGCGAATTGGCGACGCGTTGCAGGCTCCGGATGGCTGCGCGCGATGACAGTTTGCCGAACCTAAGTAGCCGCAGGCTAAGATGCCTGCGCGCGCTGCGCTGGTGTTCCCTAATGGATGGCCCTAATCGATGGAGTTGCGCTTGATCCGACCCTTCCTGCTGTTGGTTTTTCTCATGCTGGCCACGCTTGCGCATCCAGACGCTGGACGCGCAGCTGAGCCCGAGGCTCAATCGGGCACCGCACCCGGAGAGCCGTCGTGCTATCAGGGGATTTGTGAGCATCGGCTGGAGAACGGTCTGCGCGTGCTGTTGTTTCCGGATCCGTCGCAAGCGCAGATGCTGGTCAACATGACCTATCTGGTTGGCAGCAAGCACGAGAACTACGGCGAGACCGGAATGGCGCATCTGCTGGAGCATCTGATGTTCAAGGGTACGCCGAGCATCCCCAACCTGGACCAAGAAGCGGACCGGCGCGGCTTCAGTTGGAACGGCACCACCAGCGTGGATCGCACCAATTATTACGAAGTGTTTGATGCCAACGCCGAGTATTTAGAGTTTGCGCTTCAGATGGAGGCCGACCGGATGGTCAATTCGTTCATCGCCAAACGCGATCTGGACTCAGAAATGACCGTGGTCCGCAACGAGATGGAGCAGGGCGAGACGCAACCGTTTCAGGTTGCGATCAAGACGCTGCTGGGCATGGCCTATCAGTGGCATAACTACGGGAAAAGCACCATCGGCGCGCGCAGCGACGTTGAGAACGTTCCCATCGAGAACCTGCAGCGCTTCTATCGCACCTGGTATCAGCCCGACAATGCGGTGCTGCTGGTGGCCGGCCCGATTGATTCCGAAGCAACGTTGAGCATGGTGCAACGCTATTTCGGCGCGATTCCCAAGCCCAGCCGAGTGCTGCCAAATCTGTACACCGAAGAGCCGCCGCAGGATGGTGAGCGGCTGGCAACGGTGAGCCGCCCAGGAACCGCCAGCCTGTTGCTGGGCGGCTACCATTTGCCTCCGGTGGCGCATCCAGACAGCGTGGCGGCCGAGATTGCGCTGGATGTGCTGGGCGATTCGACCACTGGACGCTTGCGCGCAGCGCTGGTTGAAACCGGGCTTGCCGCCGCCGCGGGTGGCTCCAGCTTTCTCAACAGCGAGCGCGGCATGGGGCTGATCTACGCCCAGCTGACCCAGGGCCAAGATATGGCGAAGGCTGAGCTTGCGCTGCTGCGAACCGCCGAGAGTTTTGCCCAGAACCCGGTCACGAAAGCGGAGTTTGAGCGCGCTCGGCAAAGCTATGCGAATGCACTCAAGCAGCAGCTCGATAGCGTTGCTGGCCTTGGCTTGGCGCTTAGCGAATACATCGCGGCCGGTGATTGGCGTTTGTTCTTCTGGACGCAGGCCGCGCTCGATCGCTTGAGCTTGGCCGACGTCAATCGCGTGGCAAAACGCTATTGGATTGCAAGCAACCGCAGCCTGGTGCGCTTTGTGCCGGGCAAGGTGGACAAGGTGACGATACCGGCCGCAGTGCCGGTTGCAGAATTGGTTGCCACGCTGCCGCCGGATCCCGGCAGCCAGATCTTGGCCGCGTTTCCGAATGATCCTGGGGCGATTGCACAGCGCGTCGAGCAGATCGAGCTGAGGCCCGGTCTGCGCGTGCTGCTGATCCCAAAGCCGAGCCGAAACCAGGCGGTGCGGCTGAGCGCGATCATGCGGATCGGTGATCTTGCCAGTTTGCAGGGGCAGGCATCCGCCACCGCTGCGATCGCCGGCATGTTGAGCCGCGGGGCAGGGGAGCTGGATCGGGTTGCGTTTGAAGATGCGCTTAATCAGGCCGAAAGCGGCTTGATATTCGGTCGCGCTGGCAGTGATCGTTTGCTGATCGGCGGGCGCAGCACGCGCAAGCACCTGAGTCGTTTGCTCAAGCTTGCTGCGCTGGCGCTGAAAGCACCGCGTTTCGATGCCGGCGAATTCAGTCAATGGCGAAGCCAGTCCACGGCTGGACTGGAGCGCGCCATCGACGATCCGCAGAGCAGGGCAGGTAATGCCTATGGACTGCTGACCAGTCCTTATGGGCCGGAGCATCCGCTGGCGGCGCGAGACTTCGCCAGCCAAGAAAAGGCGCTCGAAGCCTTGACGCTGGCGCAAGTCAAGGCGCTGCACGCGCAGCTTTATGGCGCCAGTGACCTTACGATTGCGCTGGTCGGCGACTTTGACCGCGAGCAGACGCTCAAGCAGCTGCGGGCCGATTTCATGCCTTGGCAAGCCAAGCTTAAGCCTCTGGCGCTGGTGCATAGGGTCGCTACTGAACCGGCGCAACAGGTGTTGATCGATTTGAAGGAAAAGGCCAATGCGGTGCTGGTAGCTGGCGGTGAATTCTCACTGCGCGCAACAGACGCCGATTTCCCGGCCCTGACCATGGCCGATTACATGCTGGGGGCGGGCGGCATGAGCAGTCGCTTAATGTCGCGTATTCGCCAGCAAGAGGGCTTGAGCTATGGCGTTTCTTCATCGTTGCAGGCCAACCCTGATTTTCCAGTCGCCAATTGGAGCGTGCTGGCGATCGCCGCACCGGAAAATGTGAACGCGGTTGAGGCGATTTTGTTTGAGGAACTGGCGCGCTTTGTCGCGTCAGGCGTGAACGATGCTGAGCTTGCCACCGCCAAGCAGGGCTGGCTCAAGGCGCGCCGGGTGCAACTGGCCGATGACGGCGCGATCGCCGAAGTCCTCACTGAGCTCGCCTTTGGCGCTCGCAGCCTCAAAGACGACGTGCAGCTTGAAGCCCAAGTCGACGCACTCACCGCCAACCAAGTCAACGCCGCAATCAAGCGCTGGTTGCAGCCCACGATGTGGCATCGCGTCAAGGCCGGCGACAGCAAGAAATTCGTCGACTGATTCGTCGACTGATTCGTCAAGAAATTCGGTGACAAGCCGGTGGCTTGACCTGCGAGCTGCTGATTGATACCGCGCGGGCTACTGACCGCTGCAACCCGCACGCAGGTAAGAATCTAAGCCGTAAGTCATTGATTTTGTGGCGCGTAGGAGGTGCTGAGCCTGCCAAACCGCAGCGCTTGGCGGGTTGCGGCAAAAGCCATTTCGAGCATTTCGAGCATGTGGCCACAGACCCGACAGATGCGGTTCGCAGGCTCACCGCATGCTACGCCTGCTGCACCTATCGGGGCCTGCACGACCAACTTCAAGTGAATCGCACGTCGTGAGTCGGACCCCTTGGCCGGTTTCTGAGGATTTCTGATGAGGATTGAGTGAAACTCTGCCAAACAATCGACAGTTTTGAGCCTGGATGGTCCACCAGTGCCAAAAAGCGTCAACTGTTACTCGGTTTATTGAAGCTGCGAAACTCATGATGCGCTTCGACGGACGCAAATGCGCCGCACATCCCAAGTAACTAAGGAGTAATGAATATGATTCGCGTGAAGTTCGTTGTGGCAATTGCGGCTCTCTCGCTTGCTGCGAGCTTCGCTCAGGCCCAAAGCTTTGAGCCGGGCCAGCAGATGGTGATTGAAGGGCGAGTTTCGAAGGTGTTGGAGCCAGGCATGTTCCTGGTGAACAGCGGCAACGACGTGGTTTTGGTTTATGCCACCAGCCGTATTTCGAAAGATGTGGTCGCCGGCAGCCGTTTGCGAGTTTCCGGACGGGTCCCGAATGACTGGATGCGACTTTCAAAAAATGAGCTGAATGCAGATTCGATGCTAATCGATCCGTAATAAGGCTGATTTTCTAAGCACCGAACCCATGTCCATTACGTGGGTTTTTTTGTTTGTGCGGTCAGAATGGTGCGCTGTTGCACCACGCCTGTTGCTGGGCTTGACGCGCACCGGGATGGTGCGACCGGCGCTCAGGAAGGCCGCTGACAATGCCCACAACGAAACCAACATGACTGCGTCTAATGTTTATTATGTAAACTTATACTTGAAGGAGCGCTTGGCCACGGCCGCTTGCGCGCACAATGACGGTTGACGACATGACCGGCCATCTAGCCCGCTCAGCTTCTTCGAAACCGGAAGCTGTGCAATTGGACGGGCTTTGAGCGTTAAGTTAGCGTCGACCCTTGCGCGTCGAGTCACGACTGCCGGCGCGCCGCTGTTGCGCCAGCAACTGGCCCGCCTGCTGCGCGCGCTCCTCGCGCAGCTTGAGAAAGCTCAGATATCGAACCTCCAGCAGTTCACCGCGTTCGATGGCAGCGAGCACGGCGCAACCGGGCTCGACATGATGGCTGCAGTCGCTAAACCGGCAGTGCTCAGACAATGCTTCGATATCCGGGAACACCTGCGACTCGATGGGTTCATCGCCAAGCAGCTTCACTTCCCGCAATCCCGGCGAATCGATCAAGCATCCGCCCTCCGGCAGCACCAATAGCTGCCGATGCACAGTGGTATGTCGGCCCTTGCCATCGCTGGCCCGGGTTTCCCCGGTTTGCTGCCGTTCGCGACCCAATAGCGTGTTGCTCAGCGTACTCTTGCCCACGCCAGAGGAACCAACCAAAACGCCGGTCTTTCCAGGCCCCAGTCGCCCCAACAACGGCACCAGCGAAGCTCGGTTTTTTGCGTTGACAGAAAACAATGGAACCCCAGGCAACAGGGCCTGAGCTTCGGCGATTTGCTCGGACGGGTCGCCAAGATCCATTTTGGTCAGCACCACCACCGCTTCACAGGCCGAGCCGGCGGTCAACGCCAAATAGCGCTCAATGCGACGCACGTTGAAATCGGCATCAAGGCCGCAAAGGATGAAAATCGCGTCAATATTGGCCGCAAGTAGCTGCTCGCAATAGCGTTCACCGGCCGATGCGCGCTTCAGCACGCTGTATCTGGGCAGCAGAGCGATAATGTGCAATGCGCCGGAGTACGGTGCGGCCCATGCAAAATCACCCACCACTGGGCGTGCTCCGGAAGCCAAGTGCTTCAGCTTCGGCAGCGCGCGCATGCGCGACACGGTCTGCCCATCGTCGACTTCAAAAGCGTCCCGATGTTGCGCAATTAAGCGCACCAAGTGCGCCGACTCCGGCGCAACCAAAGGCCCAAACCGCTCCGGACTGAAGCCGATCCGCGGCACCGCGAAAATGCCAGTGCCAGTCATAAGTTCGATCGAATGTGCAATGCGGACGCCCAGAGTCTAAGTAAGCGGATGGTAACCCTAGGCCGAGTACCCCAGGTAAAACCCAAGATCAGCGCAGCGCAGAAAGTCGGTGCAAGGCCCAGAAGCACCAGAGTGCAAGAATGGTCTCGCAAATTGCGCCCGCCCAGAGGTATGCGCCCCCTGCTCCATCGACAAGCATGCCAAACACGCGAACTGCGCCAATCCCGGCATAGCTCCAGGCACAAAGCTGCAGGCCCGAACGGATGCGCTCCGGATGCAGGCTCCACAGACACAGGCCACCAATGGCTAACATCAGGCCGCCGTACATGGCGCGCACATCGGTGCTGTGCACGGCGTGCTGAAGGGTGATGCCCAGTTGCGCCATCGCGTGCGCGGGCGCAAGCGCAAGCCAAATACCAAACAAAACGAACATGCCGCCGCCAACGGCGAGCGGGATTTTCGCCGCCGTGAGCGCACCACTCACGGTGCCAAGCCAAGCTGATGGTGAATTTGCGCGATATCCGCGGCCGGCAGCGCAAGCCCGGCAGCGAGCTGTTGCAGGTAGGCCCGTTCGGCCTCGGTGTCGACGCTGATTGCCAAGACCGCAGCGGCGTAAGTCTCGCGGCGATACTCATTGCGCGTTTCGGTGACGATCTGCGCCAGCGAGCGCGGCGCCGCAAGCTCACTTCCAAGCGCCATCAGATCATCGGCGGGAAGTTTCGCTTCGCGCGCACGCCCGACAATCAGCTGCCGCTCTTGAGCATCCAGTACGCCGTCCGCGTGCGCTGCGGCAATCATGCTGCGCAGCAAGTGCAGCGCGGCTTCGGCGCGCGGTTCCGGCAGCGCGGCCGCGCTAGACGCTAATGGCGCGAGCGGTGCAGGAGCCGCAATGGGCGGCACAGCAAACGGCGGCGGCATCGACGCGGTAGTGGCGTGGGCGGGGGTGGCTTGGGTCGCAAAATTTGGCGCGCCAAATCCGGCTGCCGGCGGTGGCGGTGGCGGTAACATGGGTGCGCCGCCCGCTTCATTAGTATTGGCCTGCTTCTCTTTGAAATGCTCGAACGCGGCCATCGCAACCCCGAGTAGCCCGATGCCTGCCTGCAGCTTCATGCCGCCGCCAAAACCGCCCATGGCGCTGATTCCCTTGTTCTTCTTCTCGCCACTGGCACCGCCGCCAAAGACGCCATTCATGACCTGACCCAACAAGCGTTCCGGATTGAACATTGGTTTTGCTCCTCAATAGATTGTGTAACCACACCAGCGTGTCATTTTGGAGCGCCTGCTGTGAGCATTTCGGCATGATGATTGCAATCAGTCAGGAAGCGAGCAGCCGCTGCATTGCGGGCTCAAATGCGCCTTTCCAATGCGCCAGTTCACACGCCTCAAGTACTTCGTGAATTCGCGCCACCAACGCGCTGCTGTCCTCGGCCAGCATGGTGACGTGCCCAACCTTGCGCGCAGCGCGCGGCGCCTTGCCATAGTCATGCCAGTGCACGCCCGGCAATCTCAGGGCTGGAACCGGAGACGGCACCTGGCCGAGGAAATTGATCATCGCCGCTGGACTCCGAGCCTGCGCTGTTCCTAGCGGCCAACCCAGCACGGCACGCAGATGATTTTCAAACTGCGAAGTCACCGCGCCTTCAATGCTCCAATGCCCGGAGTTATGGACTCTGGGCGCCATTTCATTGACCAACAGACGCTGCTCCAGCTCGAAGAACTCGATTGCAAACGTGCCCACGTAGCTGTAAGCGTCAGCAACCCGACGCGCCGCCAGATGCGCTTGCGCAGAAAGCGACTCAGTGACTTTTGCCGGCGCAAGCGTAAGCGCCAACACGCCACCGATATGCACGTTTTCAACCAGGGGATAGAACACCATTGCGCCGTCGATTCCGCGCGTGCATACCAAAGACAGCTCACGTTGAAAAGGCACAAACGCTTCTGCGATCAGCCCTGCCCCACCCAAATCCCCGAGCGCCTGGGCCAAATCGGAATCCGGCCTCACGCGCGCTTGGCCCTTGCCGTCGTAACCCAGTCGGCGCGTCTTGAGCACCATTTGACCGCTGAAGCGCTCTGCTGCAAGGCACAGACCAGGCAAATCATCGATCGCCATGAAATCGCCGACCGCGATGCCAAGTGACTGAAATGCCTGTTTTTCCAGCACGCGATCCTGCGACATGCGCAGCACCGCAGCGCCCGGCCTTACCGGCACTACGGTGGCTAATCGGGTCACGCTGTCCGCCGGCACGTTTTCAAAATCAAAAGTGGCGGCATGCAGTCCGTTTGAGAAGCGATCAATCAGCTCTAAATCCTGAAACTCACCGCGCACAAATTCGGCCACCGCGCTGGCGCAACAGTCGCTGCCGTGATCAAGCACCCTGAAGCGCAGGCCCATGGCAATGCCGGCCAACGCCATCATGCGCGCAAGTTGGCCGCCGCCAAGAATGCCAATCAGCATGGTTTACGCTCTTTGCGCGGATCTGGATGCGCCAGCACGGCATCCGTCTGCGCGCGCCGAAACGCCTGCAGGCGCAGTGCTAACGCCGGATCATGCAGTGCCAGCACCGCCACCGCGCTCAATGCGGCATTGGCCGCTCCGGCGTCGCCGATGGCAAAAGTTGCTACGGGTATGCCTTTGGGCATTTGCACGATAGAAAGCAAGGAGTCCACGCCATTGAGGGTTCGCGACAAAATAGGCACGCCAAAGACCGGGATCCAAGTCAGCGCTGCAAGCATGCCCGGTAGATGCGCAGCACCGCCGGCACCAGCAATGATCAGCTTCAAGCCGCGATCAGCCGCCTGCTGCGCATACTGAAACAGCAGTTCAGGGGTGCGATGCGCACTCACCACGCGCACCTCGAAAGCAATCCCGAACTGCTCCAGGAGCTCGGCCGCTTTTGCAAGCGTTGGCCAGTCGCTTTCAGAACCCATCACGATGCCAAGCACGGGCTGATCTTGCGCCTCATCGTCTGGCTCGGGATTGCGAATCTGCATGCTTAACGCTCCTTAAGGTTCCAGGTTCCAGGTTCCAACCCGCCCTTGAGGGCATTGATCAGCCCTGGCAGCGAATTTTTCCCGCAAAGTGTATCGTTTCCCCGCTGGTGCCCCAAAGCCAAGTTGCGACGTTCTGGGTCATTGCGGTGAGCGTGGAGATCGCTCAGTTTTGGCTCTCTGCGCTGTCTGAGTAGATTGCGCGAGGTTACGCAGCTCACGTGCACCTTTAAGCTGCAGGGCGCTTTGTCCTCTACTGCATGAACGTTAGGAGATCGAATGGATTCGAGATTGCTGCAATTGCTGCGCTGCCGCGTCAGCGGTAAGTCCCTGCGCCAGAGCTCGCGCGTGGAGCTGCAAGAAGTCAACCGGCTGCGCGGTGAGCGCGGGCTTGCACTATGGGAAGGTGCGCTGCAAACCGACGAGCCGGCCTACTATCCGATCGACGATGGCATTCCCGTGCTGCTGCCCGACGCAAGATGGAAACCGGATTGATTGTGACATTCGTACTCGAATATCAGTTCGTGCTGTTCCATGTACGCCAAATGCTCGCGCGTGAGTGATAATCGTGGCTCGCTCCAGCGATAGTTGATCATGAGCACGCCGATCGAACCCGGAAAAGTAGTTGACATACAGCAGCGCCAAGCTGCGCAAATGGCCGGTCCAGATCGGCTTGGTGAACTGTTGCGCGCGCTGCGCGGCACAGCCCAAAAGCGTTTGCATTCTCTGGCCTCAGAAATGTTTGACCGGCTGGACGACGCGTTGTTTGAACTGGCCGAGAAAAGTGACAATAGCGCCACGCAAACCAAGTTCTTTGACGGCATGCGCGAGGTGCGCAAAAAGCGCCCAGCGATGGAACAGAGCTTTGTCGACGGCATCGTGCAGGGCTTCGCAACCTTCGCTTCCGGCAATCCCGTCAAGCGCGATGAGCAAAGCGCGGGCGCTGAGCTGAGCTTGGTTGAAGAGGGCGATCTGGAAGAAGGGCTCGCTTTCAGCAGCATGGTCGGCAAGGCCGAAAATCGTTTGGCACGCGGTATTTACGCGTTGAATCAAAGGCTTGGCGTCCTGTGTGGCGGTAAAGTGGTGGATGACACGGTCAACCCGGTGTCACCCAAAGCAGTCACCGAAGCGTTCCGTATCGGACTGCGGCTGGTCGACGTTGAACTGCCGGTCAAATTGTTCATCCTGAAGCTGTTCGACAAGCACGTGATGAGCGGCCTGGATTTGTTTTGCGACGAGTTGAACCAGGTGTTGGTTGATGGCGGGGTGCTGCCGCAGCTGAAGCATCAGGTAGGCATTCGCAGGCCACCGGGTTCCGGCGCAGCGTCTGGCATGGGCCAGCAGGATTCCGATGCGGCGTCATCAGAAATGGCGCCCAATGGGATGCCTCCGATTGGAGCTGAGGCAGTCGGCAATCCGCTCGCTGGCGGCTTTCCCGGAGCTGCGGGGATGGCCAGCGGCAGTCAGCTTCTTGCCGGCAATCAGGCCTATGGCGGCAACGAAAACGCAGCCATGCAGTGGGAGATTTACAACACGCTGCGTTCGCTGCTTTCGGCGCGCCACGGTGGGCAAGCACAAAATCAGCCAGTGCAGAGCGGTCCGATGCTGGGCGCGAACGACATTCTCAATGCGCTCACCCTGCTGCAGAACCAGCATCTGCAAACGCCGCTGACCGCAAACTATTTCGGCGGCCCGCCGATCTCGTATGTGCAGCAAGTCAAGGGCGAGTTGCTGCAACAAGTTGGCAAACTCGGCGGCATGGAGGACGCACAGAGCCGGGTGACCTCAGCGGACGAGGACACCATTGACCTGGTCGGAATGTTGTTCGAGTACATCCTTCAGGATCGCAACCTACCGGCCGAAATTCAGGCCCTGCTGGCACGTTTGCAGATCCCATTCCTCAAGGTCGCAATTCTCGACAAACATCTGTTTGCCAAGAAAGAGCATCCGGCGCGACGCTTGTTGGATGAACTGGCTCAGGCCGGAGTGAGTTGGAGCGAAGAGAACGACAAAGACCGTCGCCTGTTCGATCAAATCAAGTCGACTGTGGAAACCTTGCTGCGCGAGTTCGATGACGACATCAAGATTTTCGAACGCATGCACCGCGAGCTGATTGATTTCTTGAACCACAATCGCAAGCGCGCAGAAATTGCCGAAGCGCGCACCACGGAGGCCGTGCGCGGCCGCGAGAAGCTTCAGAACGCGCGCAAATCGGCTGCCAAAGAAATCCTTTCGCGCATGGACGGCAAGCAGCTGCCGGAAGTCATTCGCCATATCTTGACCCGCCCCTGGGCCAACGTCCTGGTGCTGACGATTCTTCGCCAGGGTGAAAACACGCCGCAGTGGAAAGCGGCGCTGCGCATCGCAGACGAATTGGTGTGGAGTTGCCAGCCGAAGGAAATGCCCAATGATCGCGCCCGGCTGCGTGCGCTGGTTCCTGAGCTGGACAAAGCCATCAAGCAAGGACTGGCGCTGGTTGCGTATCCCGAATCGGACGTACGCCAGCTGTTGAGTGATCTGCATTTTCTCTACGGGGAAGTGCTGGAGAGCAAAGCTCCGGCTGCTGTAGTGGTCGAGTCGCTCAGCGACGACGACGGCGGGTTTGTGATTGAACATAAGGCCATTACCCCTCGCCTGCCCATGATTCCGCGTCCTGGCGCCCAGGAAGAGAGCTTCGTTGAAACTCACGCGGACAGAAACGTGCCCGAGGAAGACGAAGATCAGGGCCCAGAAGACGACTACTTTGCGATGGCTCGCAACGTGAAAGTGGGTGTTTGGGTCGAGTTCCGCGACGAACGCGGCGGTGTAGAGCGCGCCAAGCTGAGCTGGGTTAGCCCGATCAGCTCCAAGTTTCTGTTCGTCAATCGCAAAGGCCTCAAAGTGGCTGACAAAACCGTTTGGGGCCTGGCCGCTGAACTGCGCAAGGGATCGGCGGTGATTCTGGAAGACGTGCCGCTGTTTGACCGCGCCTTGGACGCCATCGTCGAACGCCTGCGAACTTCGGACAGCGCGGCATGAATTTTGCGCATTGGGATTACCGCACCGAATGCGTGCGGGAACAGGTTGCGCGCGCATTAATTGAAGACATCGGTGACGGCGACGCAAGCGCCGGGCTGATTGATTCAGCACGCCAAGCAACGGCGCGTATTTTGACCCGCGACGCCTGCGTGATTGCCGGGCGACCCTGGTTCGATGCCGCTTTCATCAGTCTTGAGCCCACGCTCACGATCGATTGGAAGGTGGCTGAAGGCGCCGCGGTTGCCGCCGATACATGCTTGGTCGAAGTCACGGGGCGCGCCACTGCCCTGCTCTCTGCCGAGCGCACCGCGCTCAATTTTCTGCAATTGCTTTCCTGCGCCGCAAGCGAAGCGGCCCGGCTCAGCGCTTTGATCGCGCATACGAGAACGCGCGTGCTCGATACGCGAAAAACCATCCCAGGGCTGCGCTTGGCGCAGAAGTACGCCGTGTGGCTGGGCGGTGGAACCAATCACCGGCTCGGGCTTTACGATGCCATCCTGCTCAAGGAAAACCACATCGCCGCCGCAGGATCGATCACCGCTGCGGTGGCTAAGGCGCGCGCGCTGCATCCCAACTTACCGCTCGAGGTCGAGGTCGAAAATTTCCGACAGCTGGAGGAATGCCTTGCACTGTCAGTGCCGCGCGTGATGCTGGATAACTTCAGCGTGGCACAGGTGCGCGCTGCGGTTGCCCTGGTGGCAGGGGCGATGGAACTTGAAGCAAGCGGCGGCATCACGGACCAAAGCCTGGTGGACTACGCGGAGGCCGGCGTCGATTTCATCTCGGTGGGTGCACTGACCAAGAACGTGCGCGCGGTGGATTTGTCGATGCGGCTCACGGTCATGGCATGCAGCAATCAGTCCGTGCTGTAAAAACCACCCGTTTTCGATAGCAAAAAGCCGTGCTTTACATCAGCAAAGTCACCGCTAAAACCCAGCTACAAACCCCGCGGCAACGATCCAAAATTTGCGCTCAAGCGCTGCCAATCCGCACCCATCATAAGCCATGCCAGCTGCTCAGCGCTGACTTGCATCAAGCCATCGCCCGCTTGCGGTCAAACAAAACTACCCCGATACGATCGCCGCACGCAAAGCCATACCCCAGTCGCGTCGACCAGCAGCACCTTCAGCCGATTACCGGCGCGATTGCGAAACACATACGCCGAGCCATCAAAGCTTTTCTGCTCGAACTACTCATGCACGCGCACCAGCAAGCAATCCATCCCAAAGCGCAAATCGACCGGCAGCACGGCTACAAACCACTGCTTGGCGGTTATCATCAGCTCAATGCCTTAAGCAAGCGCGTTAACCACTGCGGATCAGGCAGTGCAGCGCCACTCCACTGCAGCTGCCCCTCTTCCAGCTTCAGGCCATGGCGTATGGTTGAATCGGAATCCTGCGCCCGAACCATGCGCGAAACTTTTATCGGCACGAAATCTACAGTCGGCTTTGCCATCCGCTGGCGCCATTGATAAAAGTGCGTGCGGCTCACGCCCTCATCCAGACAAAGCTGCAGCACCGTCTTGCCGCTCACAGCAGGTCGCCTAACCCGATCCCGCCATTTTTGCTGCAAGTCATGAGCCCAGAATTTGCGTTCGCCGCAGCGCCCAATGCCGAGCACCGCGCAACGCAGCAAGCGGACCGCGCAGCAGATTTCTAAAGGTTCCTCAGTGCTCCAAAGCTGTGGGAGGTATCAGCCGCCCATCGCGCATTTGCAGTATTCGATGCGCATCTTGCACAAAGGCCGGATCATGCGTGACCAGAAAGTTCGTCGGCAAGCAGCAGCTTGGGTTTGCAGAGCACCGCCCGCGCCACGGCGGCGCGCTGCTGTTGTTCCCCGGACAGCTGCGTTGGGTAATGCCCCGTGCTAAGTGCACATTGCAGCATCAGCCCCCTCCCGATTTGTCAAGATGCATCACGTCGTCGCATCATCATGAGGAGAAGCTCTGGACACCAGCAGCACATCAGTTTGATTCGCACACGCTTTAAACCAACCTACATGCTTTGAAATTGCTCCGCGCCGGCGTGCTTCGAAATTGCTCCGCGCCACCGCAGTTGGCGCTTTACCTTCACTCAGTTGCGCCTGCTGGCAGCAAGCTCAAAGCGATAGATGACGCGCCCAAGCGCAGCCAGGAATGGATAGCCGATTTCCCTATACGCGTATTGGCCGTCATTGAGCGTGCCATCAAGGTCGACAGAGATTGTTGCGGCGAGAAAAAAGTGCACGCCGGACTCGACATTCTCGACATAGGCAATGTCGGTCAGATAGCCGTAAGCCTCGCCGATTTTGTTGTAAATCCGCACGCCTTTGGGCCATTCGGCGTCATCACCCACCAGAAAGAACTTGGCGTAGTTCGCCGGGTAAGCTTTCGGCGCGTACACCGGATCAGAATTCTGCTGCGGCGTGGTTGCCAGTACTTCGCGCAGCCAAAGCCGGTCTGCTTCGCGCATGCTGCCGCGCTGTTGCTGCGGCACAATTTCCGGTTGCACGACCATGGCCAACAGCTGCTCGGCAGCACTCAGCGATAAAAAATTGCTGTCGCTGAAGTCACGCGGCCCCTGGCTCAGCACGCCGTCTTCCAACCAAGCCTGCCCGCGCAACACCGCTCCGTAGGGGAATGGCGGCCGCGCGCCAGCGCTTCGCTCTGGAATACTGACCGCTTTGCGTTTGGGCGCCGTGATGCGCACCTGCCCCAAGCGCTGCCGCGCAGCATCGGTACACACCATGAGCGGGCGAATGATGCGCGCGTCAGGCAAACCAAGTTGCCCCATGCGCAGCTGCGCGTGCGCACCGCCAAACCATTGATAGAGTCGATTGGCCGCTTCGTTGTCGCTTACCACCAGCATGCGGCGCAGCGTGCGTTCGATCGGCTCCAGATCTGGCGTTGGAACACCGCTGGCCGATGCTGGCGTGCAGCCAGTGGGGTATGTTACCGCCATCTTTGCGCTGCGCGGCAAACCAGTTGCCGCCAGTTCTTCCAGCGTCAGGATTGCCAGCGGGAGCTTGACGGTGCTGGCGGGCGAGAACCAGCGCGTGCCATCCAGGCGCCAGCCGTGCCGCGCTTGCACGCGGCGACCATCCTTACTCAGCCGCGTCCAGAGAATCTGCACATCAAAGCGTTGGGGATTTGCCAGCACCGGCGCTAGGCTGGGATCTTCCGCATGCGCGTGCAAAAGGCGGGTCAGCAGTGCGCTGTCGGCTGGCTGCGCTTCAAACGGCGCTTCAAACGCGATTGCCGGCGCGGCAAGCAACAGCACGCAGGCGATTCGCAGGCACAGATCGCGCACCGTGCGGCCAGACCTGCTCATGGCGAGGGCGTTGCTGCTTCCGGCTTCGCGCCCGGGCGCTTGCGGTACACCACGATGCCGGAATCGCGGTGCTGATAGCCAAAGCTGAACGACAGTGCGGTCGGTTTCTGGCGTGCGAACAAGGCAGCAAGATCAGCTTGGCGCCAGTTTGCAAACAGCGGGATTGGCCCGGCGTATCGGCCGTAAGCCGTGGCATCCCACGCATCTGGACTGAACTTGCGGTGCGGGATGCCCGAATCGTCCTGAAGCAGCAGTTTTGCGTGCGCCATGGCCATCGCAGCAATAGCGCTGAAATAGCTCTTGTGCTGTAGATACGAAGCCGCCTTGAGCAGCACCGCGTGCGGCGCCATGGCGTCAATCAGCCGCGCGTACTGCGGCGTGCGCTGCAGGCCGGAGTCGCCGATATCGGCCCGCAGATACAGCAGCTGACGAACTTGCTGCTCGCCGCGGCGAAGAAAGTGCACGCGCACGCCGGCCACGTCATTGGGCTTGAGCCTTGCCTCGTCGAGCGCACACCACTGACCCTGCGTGTCGAGCCGAAAGCGCGCGATCGAGAGAATTTCGTAGTCCATGCGCTCAAGGAACAGCATCAGCACAGGCAGCACGCCGGCGATCTGTTCGCCCTTGAGATTGGCGGTCATGTCATTGGTGCGGAAAAAACTGAACTCGAGCAGTGCATAGAGCGTGTTGGCAATCGAGCGCAGCCTGCGATCAAGTGCCGGAACGTCAATTGCATCAAGGTTGGGGACTTCGCCTACGGGCTCCAAGCCGGTGAGAATAAAGCTCTGGGCGCTTGGGAACAGATTCAGCGCATACACCAGATCAGGTCCGCTAAAGGGATAAAACACCGGCCCCATGGCGGCGGAATCATTGCCCAGCTCACGCGCCGCCCAGGCATCCAGCGGCCGCAGCTGGCGCTCCTTCAAGCGCTCAAAACTGGTCGAAAGTTGCGCCGAGTAGCGGCGCCAAGCTTGCGTTTGGCTGGTTGCCCAGTAGTCGCTGTCGCTGTCGACCTCCAGCCCGGCCATGATGCGCGCCGAATCATTGATGCTGCGCGCCCCTTGCAGGCGCGGAGCCGGCAGGCTGCCGTTGCAGGACGGGTCAGCCGCGGACAGGGATTGCGCCAAGGCGGCATGGACGAACGCTGCAAGAGTGAAGATGAGCAGCGACTTACTGACGAAAAAGAGCGCTTTAAGCAAGACCTTGTTTTCCATGAACACTTGAATCAGCGCACCAGCATAGCGGACCCGGAAGCGCTGCGCTCGCCGCTGCCGCAGCCAATAGCATGCAGGGCGTTAACGGCTCACCCGCGCGCTAAGTTGGCCTACAAAGCGTCCAGGCTCAAGCCTCAGCAGCTCAAGCCTCAGCAGCTCAAGCCTGAACAACCAGTTGACCTAGGCGCCGGATGGCGACTGACATGACCGCGTAGTCCATGCGCGTGCCGCGCAT
>Ga0163144_10004321_pt1 | contig 32043 bp, 21 predicted proteins | sample OliLak19BULKMAT1_FD_123175 | JGI IMG/M metagenome (GOLD analysis project Ga0163144, IMG submission 123175) | Freshwater microbial mat bacterial communities from Lake Vanda, McMurdo Dry Valleys, Antarctica - Oligotrophic Lake LV.19.BULKMAT1 | ecosystem: Environmental > Aquatic > Freshwater >... | reverse complement strand
TGCAAGCACCGTGGTGGCATCATTCGTATCTCCGGTGAAGAAGGCGATGGGAAGCTGGCCGGTTGACCAGAGCGCGGCGTGAAGCTGGTCGGTCATGTTGTTGAGTGCGGCGGGGGCGCCTTCGCCGGCAAGGAACATGAACGGCACCACGCCGACCGGACCGCCATTGAACGCGTAGCTCGGGCGCTCGGAAAGCAGTTGATCCACATCGGAAAACGACCATTGGGCGACTGCGGTCGTGAAATCCGCATTGGGTGCGGGGTTGACGCCGAGGTTGGTGCCGGGAGAAACGCTCATCGGATTGGTGGTGGTGAGGAACTGGATGGCGGCTTGATCCGCCACATCCTTGATGCCTTGGGTGGAACCGGACCAAGAGGCACGGACGATGATTGTATCGCCCGGGAAGGCGGCCATGGTGCCCCTGAAGATCGAGCGGTTGCTACCTGTGACACCGGAGGTGCCGGTATAGGCGTATTGGGTGCTTGCGCCGCCCAGGATCGCGATGATGGCATTGCTGGATGATGCACGGAAGGCAGTGGCTCCGGTGATATCGAAGACGCGCGTGGCAGCATATGAATTGCTGATGGCGAGGGCGAGAATGCCGCAAGTGAGTGATATTTTAAATTTCATGATCTTGTTGTTTTGTTTTGGTTCGTTTTGTTTGTTCTGGTTGGGAATTAGGCGCGGCGGCGGCGAAGCAGGGCGAGGACACCCAAGCCGCCGAGAAGTGCGGTGGAAGGTTCGGGGATGGCAGAGATGCTGCCATTGCTGCCGATCGCGAAGGTGGTCTCGTAGGTGCCACCCCCGATGATGCCCTGCACCGCACCCGTCCCGTTGTTGGTGGAAATCACTCGCTGGAGATCCACATAGGTGGAGTCCCCCAATTTTCCAAAGTTCTGTTGGATGCCGCCGGTGAAAATGCCGAACGCCGCACCGGGAGTGGGGTTCCGAGTTGTCCAACTGTTGTTCCATTCCACCGGTTGGGTGGCCTGGTTGAGGATGGCGGCACCATCGGCTTCGTCGGTGAGGCCGGGAAGCATCGTTTCCATGCCCCCGAGATTGGTGCCTGCGGTTCCGAGCCCGCTCGAGTTGAATGTGCCGGCCGCGTAGAGCGAACCGCTTCCCGGTGTGGCCGCAGCAAGGGACAGGTAGAAAGTGCGGGAAGGATCGCCACTTACCACCCCCCGGCCTCCGATTGCGGGGAGATTCGGCTGGCCGTTCAGGTTGCCGATGACCCCGAAATAGAGGTCGGTGCGGGAGTACCAATTTGCACCGTAAACGGTGGAAAGCGTGGTGCTGATGTTGCCGATGTTTCCTCCTGGATTTGTACCGTCGCGGTATGCGATGGGCGATCCGAGGTTGTAGAAAACGTTCTGTGTGGAGCCCGTCCCGGCGGTGGCCTGGAAGCCGAGGATGAGGTCTCCGTTGGTGAACGTGAAGGCGGCGGATGCTGCCTGGGTCGCGACCGCCATGGCGGCGGCTGCGACGATGAGTCGTTTTGGACTATATTTCATTTAGTGGTGGTTTGTGTTGTTGTGCCACCGTCGGCAGGTTTTACGAAACGAGTCTTTCGGAAAGCGGACGGCGATGACGTGCACAAGATGAGTGGAATCGACGGGAGCCGTAGGTTTTTGTGGTGACGTGATTGTCACTCGGCCGCATTCCTTACGGAGCCGCGTTCTCCAGAACGCGAGCGCTTTTTTTCCGCCGCAGGACTCGCGTTCTGGAGAACGCGGCTCCGTACGAATCCCCGGCCTATTGCCGGGCATCCTCCTCGTCATCCTCATCCTCGTCTTCCTCCGCTGCGGCTCCCCCGCCGTATCCGATGACGACCACGTCGAAAACGGAGAGCTGGGTGGCGACCTCCTGGGGAACCTCCTCGCGGGTTTCCTTTTCAGGGCTTGGCGCAGCGGTGGTCGTGGCGGTGGCGGAGTTCGAAGCGGTGGTTACCGTAGCCACGCTCGGGGCCGTGACAGTCGCGTTCCCTCCGGTGCTGGTGCCACCTACGGAGATGTTGCCCGCGTTGACCACCTGGACGGCGGCGAGATTGATGTTTCCGGAGACCCGGATTCCGGCGTCGCCCGCGTCGATGATGCCGGAGGGGGCGATCAGATCGACATCGCCCGGCTCGACACCCACGACGGTGGCGAGAACGCCGATGCCGCCGCCGGTGGCGAGGCCTGCGAGATCCGTCTGGACGGAGGCGGTCTGTGGATCGATGACGACGCGGGTGGGTGGGGCGGCCTGGATGGTGCGGGAGGACGAGCCTGCGGCGATGTCGCCTTTGGTGGACCAGATGATGGCTTCGCCGCCGCGCAGGGTGAAGATGCGGCCGATGCCGATGTCAACGCTCTGGTCGGTGAAGATGGAGATGGAGCCGCCGGATTCAGTGATGACGCCGGGAGGGGTGAGCGGGTTGCCAACGGTGGTGTTGGCGAGGGTGAGGCCGCCGCCGGGAGCGAGGATGCGGATGTCGCCGCCGGAGCGGGTGCGAATATCGCGGGCGCGGGCCAGGATTTCGCCATCCCATGCGTCCGGGTCTTCGCCCAGCAGGAGTTCGATGGCGGCGTAACCTTTGGTGTAGGTTCTGAAATCGGGCGAGTCCGGATTATTGAAATCGCGCCCGGCATCACGGAGGGTTCTGAAAAACAGTTCGATGGCAAGGGCGGCGAGTTCCGTGGGGCTGAGTGTGCCGATGTCCGCGCCAGGCAGAATTTTCCCGATGAGTTCGGTGCCTTCCGGGGTGGAGGCGATTTCCTGGACGAAGGCCTGGGTGGCGAGCAGTGAGCTTGCAAGGCTGGAGGCCGGGCCGATGCCGGCGAGGGCGGTGATGCCTGCTCCTTGCGATCCGAGGAAGGGGTTGCGGAAATTTCCAATGCTGGAAATGCCGCCGCCGGTGCCGTCTGGCAGCGAGGATCCGGTACCTAGATCCAGATCGCGCCCGGCGAGGACTTGGAGTCCTCCGGGGCCGGCGATCTGGATATCGCCGGGTAGGGAGGGCTGCCCGAAGGAGACGGCGTTGCCTGCGGAGCTGGCGGAGTTGCGCAGGAGGGAGAAAGGGTTCGCGGCGATGATGTCCCTGGCTGCGGAAACGATCGATAAGTGACCCGGGTTGGTATTTTGCAGGTAAAACGCGATGTCGGTGATGTCGCGTCCGGCGGTGATCCATGCAGGCTTTGCGCTGAAGAGGGTGAGGCCGCTGATGTCGCCGCCGAGGGCATGGATGCGCACGGGATCGGCATCCGCGGGATGGAGTCCACCGCTGGTGTGGCGGGATTGGCGGGTTTGCAGGAACGCATCATTGCCTGTGAAGGAGCCCGACTCGGTGAACAGCGCGGCGAGCGAGAACATGAAGTTCTGGGTGGTGGAGGCACTGAAGGTGGCGCCGGTGGGATTCGCGTTGCCGGTGTTGAGCGGCGAGAGCGGGCGCGGCACGGAGCGCGGATCGGCATCGGAGAGATTGATGACGGAGGAAGTCCATGTGCGGGTGGCTTGGCCGTTGATTAGGGTGTTGGATATGCCGGAAGGTTGCAGCGCGGAGAGGGAACCGGCGGCGATCAGCTCAAGTTGCCCGACTGGCGAGGGGAAGGTGGTGAGATTTCCCACGAGATTCAGATCTCCGGAGAATGAGGTGAGGGAAACGGAGGGAGGGGCAAGCTCCCAGACCGGGGAGAAGGGGCTGAGGTCGTTCTCGGCGAGGCGCAACCATGGCTGGATGAACGAAGTGGAGGATGCGCTGCCGGTGTAAAGGAGCTGGGTCTGGTGCCAGACGCGGAGCAGCGGGGTGGCCTGCGATTGCCCGGGAAGGGTGACGGCGTTGCGGAGGGTCACGTCACCGCCCAGCGAGAGCGCGTTGACAGATGCATCGGCGGAGTAGGTGGAGAAATGGGTCTTGTACCAGAAGCGGTTGCCGGTGCCCTGCGGCAGCAGGAACGGGTTGGCGGCAGGGCCGAGGAGAATGTCACCCGCTGCCTGAACATCGAATGAGGATTTTCCGAGGAACAGGGTGGTGGGCAGCCAGGTAAGCGGATCAAGCAGTCCAGAAGTCGGGTTGTTCAGGTTGCTGGTGAGGCCGCTGGAGGGTGAACGTGTGCCGTTGGTGGTGACGGCGCCATTGGCCAGAAGGGAGCCGGTGCCTCGCTCGACATAATAAACACCGCCGGAGATGTCTTTCCCGGCGCTGACGCGGAGATCGCCGCCGCCGAGCTCCTGGAGGGCGGCGGTGCTGGCAACGCCGCGCGGGGCGCGGGCGTTGGTCGGGATGGAGGCATCGGTGTTCCTCACGTCGTTGCCTGCGGCAATCGTGATGTTTCCGCCACCGAGTGCGCCGACGCTCTGGAAAAAGTTCGAGTAATCGACCCACCAGGTGGTGCTGGCGGCCGCATCGGTGGTGGAACTCAAACCGGTGCCGATGCGGATCGATCCGAACTGGCCGTCGGGAGCGACGTAGGAGCGGCGGTAGAGCCAGTTGTTGGGAAGCTGGCGCGAGGAGTCTGCGATGGGGCCGGAGTTGTTGCGGGTGAGGCGCTCGATGTCGAGGCCGGCGGAGAGGGTGACGTTGCCGCCCGCCATGCTGTATTGCGCGGGATAGTTCTGCTGGGCGGCGCCCAGATTCGTTTGTGAAACGTTGCGGTTGAGGATGGGGGTGACGAAATCGCCGGGCGCGAACACGGCGGTGGGATCCGCCACACGGGTGCCCGCGGTGTAGATCGAGGCGAAGGGGTTGAGGAGCTGGATGGATCGTGCGGTATTGATGTCGATCTCGCCGGAGCCGGTGCGGATGACCTGAAAACTGCTACCGATGATGGACGAGGTCACGGCGTTGGCACCTCCGGTGGCTGTTGCCGCACCTGCGTTTTTGCCTAGCTGGAGATTTCCTTGGGTCGTGGCGATGGAGTTCAGCGGTATGACGGAACGGAACGAGGCGGCGGAGGTGTCAGCCCCTGCGGTGAGTTGATAAGACCAGGATTGGGAGTTGGCGGGAAGGAGCGGGTTATTCGCCATCAGGGGGGAGAGCCAGAGGCTGGTGCCGCCGGAGAAGCCGTCGCTGAGGGCGTTGAAGAACGCCAGGTTCCGCGATGCGCGGAGCGTCAGGGTGCCCGCCGCCGATTTCGGGCCGAAGCGGAAAGTGGCGAGATTCCAATCCGATGTGGCGGTGCTGGCGGTCGTGCCGAGCGTGAGATCGCCGGAGCGGTTGATGATTTCCGCGCCGGGGGTGAGGATGAGATCGAGGGCGGGATTCAGCGCGGTGAGACGGGCGAGCATCGCCGAGTAACCGGCGGTGGTGCTGCCGGCTGCGCCGAGAAAGGCGTTCGCCTCGTTGCGGATCTGGGTCTGCACGGTGGAGGTGATGGTGCCATTGGCCATGGCGGTGAGATCGTAAAGCTTGTAGCCTTCCACACTGATGGCGGAGGCACCGGTGATGGTCGAGCCGATGGCCGCGAGCTGGAGATCGGTGTTGGCGGCATTGCGTGGGGCGCGGAGGTGGAGGGTGCCTGTGAATTTTCCGAGTGCGGCGGAGGTGGCGGTGTTTTCGGCGACGGCGAGATTGATGGAGGAGCCGGATTGAAGGTCGAGGAGGGCGTCCGTGCGGATGATGCCGTTGCGCTGCGAGCCGGCCTCCAGGGTGACTGAGCCGCCTTTTCCGGCAGCATCGAAGACCTGGGCGGATACGTCGAGCGAGGAACCGGCGAGCATGGTGAGGCCTCCGTTCGCCTTGAGGTCGATGGTGCCGCCGCGATTCCCGGAGGCGTTGATGTTGCCGCTGAGGGTGATGTTTCCCTGGTCGGCGGCGAGGCGGTAGGTTGCTGAGATCGCGTTGGAATCGATGACGACGTTTCCGGTGCGGATGCGGTAGTCGCGGAGCTTGGTGAAATTGCCGGTGTTGAGGATTACATCGAGTGCGGCGAGGCTGGCGACGGAAGATGCGTCGAGGGTGAAGCTGCCGCTGTTGCCATTGGCACCGGAGGAAGCGGTGACTGTGCCGAGGAGTTCAAGGGAGCCGTTTGGTGAGGAGACGTTGATCTGGCCGGCGTTTCCTCCTGCGGCGGGTGCGGAGAGGTTGAGGGTGGCGGATTGGAGGATGCGGACGGAGGAGCTTTCCGATTTCAGGTCAATGGTGCCGCCGGAGGTGTGGCGGGTGACATCGACGAACTGGCGGGAGGTGCCGGAAAGGTCGAGCGATCCGGAGATGAGGAGATCGCCTGTCCTGGATGTGACGGCAAGTCGTCCGCTGGGGAGGTGGATGTTTCCGGCGAGGTTGACGGATGAGCCGGTCAGGGAAAGATCGGCTCCCAGGCCGCCTAGGGAGGCGGTGGGTGCGGTCAGGGAGGTGAAGCTGAGGTTGCCGGTGGAGGTGATGGCGTATTTGGATGCCTGGAGGCCGGTAAGGACGGGTGCATCAAGGGTGAGGTCGGCTGTGGTGCTGAGTGAACCTTGGGAGGAAGTGAGGATGCGGTTGGTGGCGATTAGGCCGGTCGTGCTGAAACCGGAGATGGCGGTGTTCCCGCCGGAGAGGTTGAGGTTTTGCGAAGCGAAGGTGAGGGTGCCATCGTTGGGGATGGCGGGTGCGCTGGTCAGGGGGGCTGCCGGATTCCCAAGAGTGAGGTTTTTTGCGGTGAGGGTGATGTTGCCGCCGTTCTGGTTGAGTCCGCGGAGGTTGGCGGTCTGGAGAGTAAGGTCTTGGAAGGTGTCGGAGCCGATTTGTCCGGTGCCGTAGAGGTTGAGGTTTGAGTAGCTGCGGAGGGTGAGTGCGCTGGTGTTGGCGAGCAGGGTGTCGAGGGCGTTTCCTGCTAGGATCAGGCCGGTGGTTGGGCTGAGGGTTCCGGGATTGTCGAGGGCGATGGAGAGTTCGCCGGAGCTGAGGGTGATGGCGGAGCCGAGGAGGACGGAGGCGGGATCAAGGGAGGTGGCGGCGGTGGAATCGAGGATGAGCGATGCGCCGGTGAGGGTGGAAGAGGAACGGGTGGTGAGGTTGGCGAGACCGCCGGGGGTGACGCCGAGGCGGTTGACGGTGTTCTGGGCGGAGGACGAGACGCGGACGAGTGCGCCGTTTCCGCTGCCCGGAGTGGTCGGGTTGCCGAGGGTGATGGAGCCGGTGGGGCGCGTTCCGTTTGCAGTGATGGCGGAATTTTCCTCCAGGGTGAGGTTTTCGAGGGCAGTGAGGATGATGTCGTTGCCGGTGAGCGGAGCGCCTTCGTTATCGAGGGTGAGGTTTCTGGTGGCGGTGGAGACGGTGATGCCGCCTTGGCTCTGGGTGCGGATGCCGCCGATGAGCAGGGAGTCTGCCCCGAAGCTGTTGAGGAGTGAGGAGGAGAGCGTGAGGGTGCCGGGTGCGCCGCCTGTTCCGGTCGCGTTGATGAGGATGTCAACGGGGCTGTCGATATCGATGAGGGCGCCGCGTGCGGAGGCAGGTTTGCTGGCCGCGACGGCACCTGCGATGGAAAAATCCGTGGAGGCGGTGAACGAAAGGATGCCTGCGTCCGATGGGAGGCGCGGGACGGGGATCTCGCGTGAGGTTGCAACGTCGGTGAAGAATTTGTTCGCTGTGAATTCCTGGTATTCGGCGCGCTGGCGGAAGGTGGCGGCGGAGGCGATCTCAAAGTTGGCGATGGAGGTGGGGCCGCTGCGGGAGGGGTCGAGGTTGTTGGCGCGGTACCCGGTGACGATGGAAGATCCATCGGCTTGCGTTGAGGGATTGGCCGGGGTGCCGGTGCGGGGGGTGACGAGGAATGCGCCGGGGAGGAGGGCGTAGCGTGCGGGCAACAGGGTGTAGGTGCCGCCGGGTAGGCCGGAGCCTGCGGCGAGGGTGATCTGGTCGCCGGGGCGGAGTGCGCTGTTGGTATAGCCGGGTTGCCCCTGAAGAGCCTCCGCCTGGGGATTGAACGGTGCGTAGGGCGCGTAATCGAAGCCGTAGCCGGGGATGATTGCGAAGAGGTTGTTGGAGGCGAGGAGATCCTGGCGGCCGCCGTTCCCTGAGACGAAGCGGTAGGCGAATAGGTCGCCTCCGCCGGAAATGTCGATGAGGGAACCGACTTCCGTGGAGAGGTTCTGCGAGGAGAGCTTGATGTCCTTGTCGGCGGGGCCGGTGGTGGTGATGTCGAGTCCGGAGGGATCGATCCATGAGTTTCCGTCGGAGCTGATGCCGTAGGGCAGGATGGCGGGCTTTCCGGTGATGGGATCGATGGCGGAGGTGGAGGTGACGCTGACCGGGCCGAGGGTGAGGGTGGCGGTGACCGGGGTGGCGATGAGGTTTCCGGCGAGGGGGTTTTGTGGTGCTGTTCCGGATCCGTTCCAGCCGAGGTTGATGTTTCCGAGCGGTGCGCGGAGGGTGCCGTCCTGGCTTATGGTGGAGGCGTGGACGTTGAGGGTGCCGCCTGCTGAGAATGGAAGCGGGCGGGCGGAGCCGTTGGCGAACGAAATACTGGAGTTGCCGTAGGAAAAGATGCTGAAGCTGGAGGCGGTGGTGGGGTGGATTTGTCCGGCGGTAAAGGCCATGTTCGCGGCGGCTTGCAGTGTGCCGTTTCCGCGGATTTCCCCGGCGGGGGCGTTGAAGCCGGCATTTCCGATGTTCTGTAGGGAAAGGGTGCCGAGGTCGATGAGTTTGGCATTGAGCGAGATGTTTCCGCTGCCGGTGGTGGGGAGGATGCTGAGGGGCTGGGTGCCGATACCCGGGACGTTGGAGGTGAAGTATTCGACGATTTCCCCGGGCAGAGCTGGGGGACGGAAGTTCTGTCCGGCGTAGATATATGCGGCGTTGAGACTGAGGTTGCCCGTTGTTTCGATCACACCGCCTGTCGCGACACGGAGTTTCCCTGGCATGCTGATGCTGACGTCGCCCTGGAAGCGGACGTTGCCTCCAAGGCTGAGGGAGTGGAAGCCGCCCTGGTCGAACGAATCGACGGCGATGCGGCCGAGGCCGAGGACGGGGATTCCGTTTTCAGCCAACGGTGTGGTGCCGGTGGTTTCGGGGTTGGAGGAGGATAAGATGGGGCTGTTTTGTGTGACGACGAGGTTGATGTCAGCGGAGGTGGAGGTGGTGTTGAGCGGGACGAACCGGGACGATGAGATATTGAGGGTTCCGCCGATGGCGGAGCTTCCGCCGGAGCGGGCGGTGAGGGTGGCTGCGCTGTGGAGGAAGGACTGGCCGTTGAGGGTGATCGTGCCGCCGTTTGACTCGATGGTGACGGGCACGGTGAGGCGGCCGTTGAGGGAGGTGAGGGTGGTGAGGGAGAGCGAGGATGCGGCGGGCGTCAGGTCGAGGATGCCTGAGGTGCCGCTGGCGATGAGCCGGGCCCCTTCGCTGGCGAGAATATTTCCGGAAACGGAGATGGAGCCGCCTGCCAGGACTTGCCCGGTGCGGAGGCCGAGCGGGTCTGGTAGAAGGAGGGTTTTTCCGGATGCATCGAGCACGCTGCTGGCACCGATGAGGACGGTGGTGAAGAGGGGCGGATCGGAGGGGGAGGGGAAGCTGTTTGCGCCGGAGATGGCGATGGAGCCGCCGGGTGATTTGATGGAACCGAGGACGGTGGTGGTTTGCCCTGCCATGGTGACGGAGCCTTTGGCATCGGTTTCGATGTGGGAGCCGGATGCCATGATGATTTCCCCACGGGCAAGGATGCCGGAGGTGAAACGGCTGGTGGCTCCCGTTGCGGAGAAGGAGAGCGAGGAAGTGGGGCGCAGGCCTTCCGCAAGGATGAAGGGATCCTGCCGGACCAGCGGCTGGTCGTTTGCTGCGATGGCAAGGCGGCTCTGTACGATGGGGCGTATGATGGTGTTCTCGGCAATGAGTATGCCAGGGATGAAGGTGTTGGCATCGGATGTGGCGATGCCTATGCCGGAGAGTGAGAAGGAGGAAAAGCCGCCTTGGGAAAAGAAGGATGGGTTGAGGTGGGTGACCTCGCTGTTGAAATTGGTGCCGCCGATTTGGAAGGCGGAGGCGGTAAGGCTGAGTGACCCGCCGCTTGCGCCGGAGTACCCTGTGAGAGTTGCTCCGAGCTGGAGGGAGCCGCCGAGGACTGCGTTCTCGGTGAGATCGCGTCCGCCGGAGAGTGCGATGGAACCGGCGTTTCCGTAAGTGATTCGTGCGAGGGTATCGGCGCGGGCACCGCCGGAGACGTCGATTTTTCCGCCTGTGCTGAGAAGGTTTTGGAAAGCGCTGATGGTGACCGAGCCGCCGTTGAGGGTGAGGGGGCGGAAACCGGAGGCGGGGTTGGTGAGGCGGTCGTCGATGAGCAGTCCGGAGGTGTCGATGCTGCCGTTTTGGCCGAGTGTGAAGATGCCCCGGTCGGGGTTGGCGAGCGGTGTCACGGAGGGTGACGAGCTGGCGAAGGTGTTGATCTGAGAGAGGGTGAGATTGGGGGCAAGGAAGGAGAGGGCGCCGCCGGGCGAGATGATGGAGCCGTTGACCGTGATGTTGGATGCGGACATCAAGACCGTTGCGCGGTCAGGGGTGCGGACGGTGGTTCCTTCCGGGATGGTGATGGATCCGTCCGGGTTGTTCAGGGTGAAAATGCCAAAGCCTCCGGCGGTGATGGTATCCGGGCTGAGGAAGACGTTTGCCAGGCGGTCACCGCCCAGCGGCAATGGCTTGCCGTCCGGGTCTGTCTGGAATGGGTCGGCGGGAGCGAGGGGATTCGAGGATTGGAAAACGATATCCGGGGGAGTCGGTGCGAAGTCCGGGAGGCTGGGGAGGCTGCGGTCGATTGCCGTGAAGCTCAGCTCCAGGGAACTGGCGGCGGGGAGGTTCGCCCGCTGGTACTCCCCGGAGAATGTTTTTCCGAGGAAAGAACCGTCAAGCGCTGCGGATGCGCTTCGGATGCTGAGGGAGCCGCCCGCAGCACCCTGCAGGTAACCGCCCTCGAGCCTGCCTCCGCCTGGCACGATGTTGCCGGAGTACAGTTCGGTTACGCCGAATTTCACGTTTGAGGCATCGAAGACCCCGTCGTAAATGCCGAGGTAAACCACATCGGGACGAGCTTGGCTGATATCGACGAGCGAGCCGCCTGGAGTGATGAGCTGGGAGGTGCGGACAACCGCCTCCTGGTAGGTGATGGAGCCGCCGGAGACATCCACCCTGGAACCGGCTTGCATCACGGTGGAAGTCCCTGCGGAAATGCTCACCGAACCGCCTGCGGTGGTAAGTTGGCCGACGCCGCGCTGGATCAGGTTCGCGAAGCCCGCCACATCCGCAAGAGGCGTTCCGACCCACATGGCACCCTCGTAGATACCCGCGTCGCGGATATCGATCTGGACGCTCTGCCCCCGCAGCGGGCCGTTGCGCTGGAGCGGCGAGTTCGCAAGCTCGGCACCCCGCAGATCGACGCTAATGATGTTTTGGGCGACGGAAACCGGAACGTCAATCGAACCAGCCACATTCACCAGTGCGTTGTGGTCGAGATATACCTGTCCGGCGGATTGCGTGAAAACGGAGGTGGGGGAGAAGCCTCCGAGATAAGACCATTCGCCTGCCGCAATACGGACCAATGCGTTCGGAGCGAGGATGGTGGAGTTTTGCGCGAGGTGGACGGCGAGACCTTCGATGTTGATCTGTGAGCGCAGGGCGAGTGTCGTGCCGATGGTGGTTTCGGTGCTGGAATATTCGGGCAGGATTCCGATGGCCGACCCTTCGCCGATGGTCACGCTGCCGGAGCTGCGGTTGAGGAAAGGGACGGCACCCACGGAGCTTGCGGTCGTCGGGTTCGATTGCGCGCCGTAGTGGGCGAGAAGTTCGATGCGGCCATTGAGCGAGACTGATGTGGTGCTGCTGAGTGCACCGGTAGTGGAAATATTTTTTCCGGCCATCGTGATGGCTCCCCTCGGTGCGGAGATAATCCCGGAATTACTACTGGAACCGCCGTAGGTGCCGACCTGACCGACGAAAACGTCAAGGCCGCGCAGCGAGGGATCGGAGGCGTCGTGCGCCGCAAGCCCGATCTGGAGGCCTGCCGCCATGATGGTCTGTCCCGCCGGGGTCAGGATGGAGCCTTCGTTGGTGACATTCGGGCCGAAGAGCGCGACGCGCCCGCCGTTTCCATCGGCGGAGATCGGGGTGGTGATTTTTGCTCCCGCCCGGACGATCACATCCCCGTAAATGCCGGTCGATGCCGGGGGTGGTGCTGGCGTGAAGGCCGGGGTTCCATTGGGGCCGGCGGGCAGGTTGATGCCGGAGAAAAGGAACTGCGAATCCGGGTTGTTGAGGAGACCGCGCTCGATCAGGTTCGTGTTGATCGGCAGCGAGGAGACGGTGAGCGTGTTGACATCGACCTGGCTGGAGCCGCCGAAGATGACGCCGTTGGGATTGATCACATAGACCTGGCCCTGGGCTTTGATCTGGCCGAGGATCTGGGATGGGTTGCCGGTGGGATCGGTGATCTGGTTGAAGGCGATCCACTGGTTCGCGTTCGCTCCGGCTGCGGATTGGTCGAAGGTGAGGGTGGTGTCCTTGCCGACGTTAAAAGTCTGCCATTGGAGCAGCGCCTGCTGGGCGGTCTGGCGGATGCCGACATTGATGAGACCCTGGACGTTTGTGGTCTGGGTGGGTAGCTCCGCACCATGCCACTTGGAGGGATCGGTGCCGACACCCGGGGCGACCTGAAGGCCGCCGGTGCCAAGGCCGTTGGTGACGTCCGGCAGGCCGTTCCCCAAGTTGTTAGGGCCGGCCTGCGCGGCGGCCCTTGCCGCGTCCTGCATTGCGCGGACGGCATTGAGGGCGTTGGTGTTGCGGGAAAGCGCATCCTGCGCATTGATCCGCGCCTGCGAGGTGTCCGCAGGAACCGTCGGCCCGGCGGTGGCCCCGCCGGAAACCGGCGCACCTGCGGAAGCCCCTCCACCGCCACGGAGGATGTCCCCGCCTTGTGCGGTGCCGAGGCCGCTGATCATGAAGGCAAAGCCGAAAAATACCGGAGTGCCGAAGGTGATGCGTCCGGGTGAGGTGCCTCGGGAGAAAAAGCGGTGGGGTTTCATGGTGCAGGGTTGAGTTTGCGGAGTTCGATTCCGTTGACCGCCGGAGGGTTCTCCAGAAGCAGTTCGGAAAGGAATTTCTGGCGGTTTTCCTGTGATCTCACCGCGCGGAGCCTGGCCTTTAGCTGATCCCGTACTTGGGAGAGTGTGGGCGTTGTCGCTTCGCGGGAGTCGATGAGTTTGATGATGTGCCAGCCGTCGTCCATGCGGACCGGCTTTGAGAATGCGTTGAGTTTCAGATCCTTGAAGGCTTCGCGGATGGGCGGTTGGATGAGGTTTTCCTGCAGCCAGCCAAGATCGCCGCCGGAGGGTGAGCTGGAGCGGTCGTCGCTGGATACCCGGGCGATGGATGCGAAATCTGCACCCGCCTCAGCGAGCTGCCTTATCACCGCATCGAGGCGCTTCTTCGATGCGGTTTCATCCTCGCCGGTTGAAATGTAGATCTGGGCGAGGTGCCAAGCCTTGGGAACGAGCAGTGCGGCCTTGTTTTCCCCGTAGGCTGCGGAAATCTCTTCCTCGGAAGGGTATCCTTGCGGTGGTCGTGTGACGCTGCGGAGATAGCTTTCTGTGATCGCGGCATCCCGTGTGCGCTGGAGTTCCGAGACGACCTTCGGATCCTGGTCGTGCTTTTCGGCGATCGCCTTGGAAAGGACGAATTTCTGGATGACCAGGGCGCGAACAAACTTGTCGAGCGAATCGGGATCTTCCTTCGGCATGCTTTCGCCCTCGGATTCCATCGCCGCGATGATTCCGGAAAGCTCGGAAGCCGGGATTTCGACATCACCCATCTGCGCGACGGTCGATTCCGCGTGCAAGGCTGAGGCGGCGGAGAGGAAGGCTAGGGATGAGATCAGTGTGATGCGCATATGATGGGGCGGTTATTTCGGTTGGGCGGAGATCCGGTTGTCGATGATGGCGTCCTTGTAATCCTGGACCTGGTTCTCGATGGTCACCCGGGTTTTCTTGATGAACGGCTCGCGCGCCGAAAGCGCCTTGCCCAGCGAGTAGTTCTCGTAGCGTTCGAGAATCTCAAGTGACGTTTTGTACAGATTCAGGTTCTTGCGCTCGCGGTCGGCGATGGTGTTTTTGAGGATCAGCTTCTCATTTGCCAGCTCGGCGCGGGCGCTTTCCTTTTCCTGGGCCGTCTGCGCCATCTTCGCATAGGTTGCCTTCCATTTCTCGATGGCATCCACGAACTCCTTGATCCGGTTGTCGCGATCCAGCACCCGGTCGCTGAGGCCGGCGATGGCTTTTTCGGAAGCGGCTTTGTCCGCAGCGGAGCGCTTGGTCATTTCCGTGAGCTTTGTGTTCAGCCCGTCGATTTCTTTTTGGAGTGTTTCATTCTTCGCTTCGGAAGCTGCGAAGGTGGCCAGCGCATTGGCTTTCTCAACCTCGGCGGCGCGGAGCTGCAGGGCGGTCGCGCGGAGTTGCTCGCGGAGCTTGGTGACCTCTGGAGAGACCTCTTGGGCGGATGCGGCGGAGAAAAGCAGTAGCGGTATGAGCAGGAATTTCATTTTTAGGGAATGTTAGAACTTGGCGTTGAGGTCGATCATGAGCGTATCGGATTTTAGCGGTGGGCCGGCGATCTCGTCGGATGCCAGCCAGCGGATTTGCGCTGAGACGTTGGGGGTTAGGGCCATTTGTCCGCCGATGTGGAAGCCCTGCACGTTGGTGCCGCCGCCGCCGAAGTTCGAGTCCGTGAAACCGTCCACGATGGAGTCGCTCTCGACGTAGCGGTAGCCGAGGCTGACCATCCAATCGCCCAGTGATTCGAGCTTGGGTTTGCCGACCTGAAATCCGAGATACCATGCCATGTCGCCACCTTCGTAGGAGCCGGTAAGCGGCCCCGCGCCATCGGGGTCCGGGCCGATGTTGTTGACGGCGTTGGCGTTGAGGGCGCTCTTGTCGAAGGCGATGTTTTTCACGACCTCCCCGAGGGCGGATATCCGGATGGGGTCGAAGCCATCGTAATCCACCTTGCCGGTGAGTGTCACGTTGGTGAAAGGGGTGGCGAGGCCGAAGTACTGGAACTGGTTGGTGGTGCCGAAATTGTTGGCGGCGGTGGGGGTGATGTTGCGGATGGGGAAATAGGTGTTTCCGCGCTGCGCGAAGCCGGGGCGGGTGGAGTCCGTGTCACCGGCGTCCGACGAGTTGAGGGGGACGAAGGGCGAGGAGAGTTCCCCTTCGATGTTCTGGAAATCGTAGTATGACAGGCCGAGTTTTGCGGACCAGTCGTCGTCGATCTTCCAGTCGATGCCGATCTGCCCGCCGTAGAGCCACTTGTCGGTGGACTCGAACTTGGACGGCTGGTTGGATGCGAAATTAAGCGCGGTGTTGAAGACCGGGAAAGCCCCCACTGTTCCGAAAACGTGCATCCCGTCGCCGATCGCCACCCTTGCGCGGGCGGCAACGCCGTCGAAGCCCACATCGTTGTCCCACTGGATTTCCGAGTTGAAGAAAGGGTTGTCGAAGCGGCCGCCGAGGAAGACCAGTTCCTCGCCGTCTCCCGGGCCCGCGTCGTAGGACAGGAACGCGCGGTCGAGCCAGATCTGGTATTTCGAGAAATTCCCGCCGCTGCCTCCAAGTGTCTGGTTCAGGGTGGTGGGGGAGGAGTCGCTGCCGGTGGCAAAGCGGACGCCGGCGTTGAAGCCCTCGCCGAGCATGATCCCCGCTCCACCACGTAGCCGGAGTCGGGCGCGGTGGCGGTCCTGGTCAACGTTGTATTGGGGTGAGAAGACACTGCCCGATGTATCGAAGGGTGAGCCGCTGTTGATCGAGTTGAAGTTCGGGAAAGCACCGGTGTTGTCGTTGCCGTCGGCGTAGAAAAGATTCTCGGTGCGGAGGCGGATGTCTCCGAATGGGACGATGCGCGAAGTCCATTCCGGCGCGTTGTTCCCACCCCAGTTTTCCTCACGGGCCTGAGCCATGAGCTCCTGCTGGATCTGGTCGCGCATCTCGCGTTTCACCACCTCGGGGATGTAAGCTACACGCTGTCCGGAAGGGTCGATGGGTGGCGCCATGGATACCTCCGCCTGGGCCCTTGCCATGGAGGCTTCCTGCTCGGCCTGCTGGATGAGGGCGACGGCTTCCGCCTGGGTGAGCACCCCTTTTTTCACCAATGCGGAGATGAGGTTGATGGTTGCGTTCTCGCTCGGGGAGTTTGGCAGGACTTCCGGCTGTGGAGATCCGGCCGGCACGCCGTCGGGCAGGGGGATGTCGTCGGTTGGTACGGGTGCATCGCCGAGGGGCGCATCGGCCGGTGGGGCGACGGGTTCGGCGAGTTCGTCGGGGATTTCCTGTGCGAAGGCACCGCAGGAGGAGAGGCCGATGAGGAGCGTAAGGATTTGGCGGGAAGTGTGCATGTTTGCGTGTCGTGAAAGTGTTGGAAAAAGTCAGGGCTGGCGGGCCGTGAGCCGGAGATTGATCGGCATCGGCATGTCGGCGGGAGGCGGATCGGAAAGCTGGAGGCCGGGCAGGATCTGGTCGCGGATCGTGCGGTCGAGATCGGGCTTGCCGGTGGATCCGACGAGCTGGGCACGGGTGACCCGCCCGAGGCGGTCCGCCCAGATTTTCACGGTGACGGTGAACACGGCGTTCCTTGTATCCGTGTTTCCACGAAGCGCCTGGGTGACTGCGTTCTGGACCTTGGCCGCATACCAGCCATACTTGCTGCCGCTGCCTCCACCGATAAATCCGCGATTGCCGTTTCCGTTGCCTGAGCCGGGACCGATTCCGAAGGAATTCGGCCCGTCACCGGTGAGGCCGGTGCCCAGGGCGGGGGAGGGGGCTTCCGGAGGAGCTTCCACCGGCGGCGGTTCATTGATCTCGACAGGCTCCTGCTCGACCATCTGCTCCTCCTCCGGTGGAGGGGGTTCGTTCTGCGGCGGTGGCGGCGGCGGGGGGGGGGGCGGAGTGGGAGGCGGGACGAAGACCTCTATTATTTTGTTTTCCTTTGCAACGGAAACGGAAGGAGCTTTGTCCGAGAATACAAAGAACGACACCACGCCGCCGATCAGCACAGCGGCGATGGAGCCGCCGATGATGCGGCGTTTCAGGCGGCCTTCGTTTTCGTAATCGTATTCTTCCTCGGGCATGATCGGAATTATTTTGCGGGTTGGGTGGCGAGGCCGATCTTATCGATCTGGACTCGGCCTAACACATCGAGGACATCCATGATGCCTTGGTATTGGGTGGCGCGGTCGCCGCGGACGACGACCGGCACGTCCGGTGTGGCGGCCTTGATGGCGGTAAGCTTGCTCTCCAGTTCCGCAAGGGTCACCGGGAGTGTGTTGAGGGCTATCTTGCCTTCGTTGTTGATGGTGATCGCCTGCATCTTCGGCGCGCTGAGATCCGCCGCACTGGACTTGCTGGCACGGGGCAGCTCGACCTTTACACCCTGGACACCTGCGGTGGTCATGATGATGAAGATCAGCAGGAGCACCAGATAAAGGTCCACCATCGGGGTGACGTTGATGTCGTCGTAGTTGTCGTCTGCGGAGGCCATGGATATTTCTAAGTGCGAGTGATCAGTGATCAGTGATCGGTGGAAGACTCGGGTTTTGTGGAAATGCTTGGAGGAGGTGCATTGCGGTTAGGGCAATTTTTCTTTTTCTGCCGCGGCGAGTTGCGAGCGGGTGAGGGGCTTGCCCATCGGCGGGTAGAACTCGGCCATTTTCGCGACGAACTCGTCGATGAAGACATGCATGTCGCCGGTGGTCTGCTTGATGCGGCTGTTGAGGTAGGAGTAGATGAAGAGTGCGGGGATGGCGACGATGAGGCCGGCCACGGTGGCGAGCAGGGCGGACGCGATGCCGGGGGCGATGGGGTTGACATCGACCTCGCCGGATTTCGCGATGATGGCGAAGGTGATCATCACGCCGACCACCGTTCCCAGCAGGCCGATGTACGGGCCCCCGGCGATGCTGATGGTGAGGTAGATGAGACCGTTGGTGAGCTTGTGGGTCTCGTGGACAAGGCCGCCGTCAAGCGCGGCGCGGATGGCGATGATGGAGCGGCGGGAGAGTCCGTTCTGCTGGTTTTTTCCTGCAGACATCCGGTTGGCGATTTCCTCGGAGCCGATGTGGTAGATGCGGTAAAGGGGCGAGTGCTTGATAATGGACTGGCTGCGGGCGTCCGCGCTGCCGCCGAAGCTGGAGATGCTGGCCTGATCCTCGTGGTCTATGGCGGTGAGATCCCTGGAAACGGCCTTCCATTTCTTCATAAAGAGTTCGGTGGCTTTCTGGATCCTGTTGAGGTAATTGAACTTCTGGATGGCGACGGTCCAGCCCACGATAATCATGAGCACGCAGACACCGATGGCGATCCAGCCGTCGAACATCATGTTACCGGCGATGTCCCCGAAGAGCATGATGTGCTCCATCGCCCCGCCCCCGCCGTGTTCGCCGTCCCCGCCGCCGGCACTCTCGGTTTTGGCAAGGAAAAGGGTGCGTTGTGAGGCATCGGAAGCACCCTGGTTGGCGGCCGCGAAGGTGAGCCATGAGGTGGAACGGGCGGCGTTGGAAATGACCAGGGAATCGAGTTCGCCGTTGTATGTCGTGGTGCCTGCGGCAGATGCGCCTTCGGCAAGCCCGCCGAGCAGCGAATCCCCGCTGATTGCCGGGAGGGCTGCGGAAAGGGAGGTGTAAGGCAGGCCGTTGACATAGAGCTGGATCGCTCCGTCGGAGCTGACGAATGCGATGTGCGTCCATGCTGCGGGCGGGATCGGCTCACCGGCAGGGCTGGTCTGGTTGCCGGAGGAAATGGTTGGGATACCTTGGTTGAGGATGAGCCGGAAAGAGTTGGTGCCGTCGGATTTCGAGAAAATCACGGCATTGTCCTGGAGCGCGGCGGGCTGAACCCATGCGGACCAGGTGAGATCCTGTCCCTCTTTCCAATCGAGGCTTGGCGATGCCGGTATGACCAGCGGCGTAGCGAGGAGTCTCAGCGAAGCTCCGATGATGCCGCCATCGGAGGTGACTCCGGGATTCTTGGAGTTGTTCGCGTTTTTCGTGGAATCCGTGAAGTTCTCACCGGTCTGCCCGAACTGCATGGCGAGCGCGGTGCTGTCATCATAGGCATCCGTGGGACTCGTTGTTCCGCCACCCTGCGAGGCGCCATAGTAGAGCGACATCTTGGTTTTATCACCGGCCTTGAGGACGGGAACCTTCACCCAGACGAAAGCTTCGTTGATGAGATTGTCGAAGCGCTCAATGCTGTGCGGATAGACCTTTTTTCCGTCCGGGGAAACGAAACGCAGGTCGCCGCCTCCCTGCGCTGCGGCGGCGAATTGGAAATTCCCGTCATGGAGCCGCACCAGCACAGCGGCATCCGTTACGTTCTCCGGAATGTTCGCAGCGTCGCCGCCGCCATCGATGGTGATGGCCTGGCGATGGGTCCAGGCGGGGTTCCACCAGCCCGCCGGCTCCTTTGCAAAGAGAGGCTGGGCCAATGAGATGGAGAGGATGATGCTGAGGGAACGGATCATGATCGGTGTGTTTTGGAAAGATTGCGGTTTGTTAGAGAATTTCAGAAGTCCATCCATCCGCGGAAGGTGACGCGGACTTCGCCCTGCTCCACGGGGAAGCCGTCCATGAGCGGTACGGCGACATCGAAGGAGGAGTTGTAGATCTTCCGGTATCTCAGACGTCCGCCGACCCCGGCGCTCACCAGCGTTGTCGTGGATTTCTGGCCCGGCAGGGCGTCGTAGATGGAAAGCGCGCCCGCATCGACGAAACCATGGAAGCGGAGCTCGTCGGGCTTCCTGTCGTCCTTGGACGGCTTTCCGAAAAGGGACGGGCTGCGATACTCGGCGGTTAGGAAAAGGGCGTTGTCGCCGAGAGCCGTGCTCTCCAGGTATCCGCGCGCGTTGGACAGCCCGCCCCCGCTGTATTGCTCGGTGTTGATGAGGGGCTTGTTCGCAAGCTGGGCCTGGGCTTTCGCGAAGAGCTGGGAGCCGCCCTTGAGATCGCGGGTATGGGATACGTCGCCCTTGAGGATGATGAATGAGCCATCGGAGTTGAACCGCTTGTTTGCGAAAGCAGCGGTATCGCTGCCCACTCCCCGGAGGTTGAAGGTGAGGCTGGAGTTCAGCTCCGTGAAGGCATCCTCGCCATGCAGCCAGGTCGCGCCATAGTTCGCGCTGATCGGGTAGTATTCGACTGGTGCGGAAATGGTCGCGGCGCCGACAAGCAGATCTTCGCCGAAGTCCTTGCGGTCGATCCCGATGCTGAGGGATTGGAAAAACCCGTCGGCCGATGGCATGTCGAAAAGCGCCCGCATGCTCAGGACATTTCCGCGCCCCACCACCGAGCCGCCGCCGAGCGTGGATACATCGCTGTCCTGTTTCACGCCGGACACAAGCAGGCTGACGCCATCGGAAATGCGGGCGAGGTAATATCCGGAATAGACCAGCGCGTCATCCGTATCCTGAGGCGCCACCTGGCCGCTGAACCCGAGTGTGTGCCCGAGCTGAAACATGTTCGCATAGGAGATCGCCGCGTTCAGCCGCAGCTCGGAGGTGTTAGGGCTGTAGCGGTTGTTGAGTTCCACAGTCCCGTGCAATGGCATCTCGTCCTCCACTTTCAGGTCGATGTCGAAAGTCCCTGGCACAACGCCAGCGCGCAATTCGGGTGTGATCCTGCGGTCGGAAAGGCGGTTCAAGGCCAGGATCTCTTTCTGGACATCGTTCATGTTGGGCACCCCGCCCTCCGCCATCGAGGGGGATTGCGCGATGATGCGGCTGGGCAGATACCACTTGGAGCCTTTGACGCGGAGCCGCCCCACCGTCCCTTCCACCACTTCCAAACGGATGATGCCGAACCTCGGATCCTGCTGGGGAATCAGGACGGAGACCGTCTGATAACCCTTGTCATGGAAAGTTTTTTCCAACGCCCGGCGCGCATTCTCCACATCACCTGCGGTGCGCCCGGGCCCAAGGTATGGATAGACCGCTTCCTCGACTTCAAGGGATGAGATTTTCGTGGCACCGGCGACCCTGTATTCCTGGATGTAGAAGAGCGGATCAGGGGCGGATTGCGTTTGTGAAACCGCATCTTGCGCAAAGGCGGAACCGGCGGTGGCCATGCCAAATAGCAACACCACGCATTTCCGGAATGCGGGGTTGGATTGTGGGGCGCTGTAAGGATTGCGTAACATTGTGCGACTGCGAATTCCGGTGGTGATCACACACCTCGGAAAGCCACGCGCAGGCTGCAAATCGGGTGCCCCTGTCTCAAGGATTCAAATGTGTCGGATTCGTCACCGTCCACCATGGCAATGCTGCCGCGAGTCCCGAAAATTCAGCCGGTCAGGGTTCTTCATCGGCAGGGCTGTCGCCAAGGAACCAGTTTTCCGAAAGCACGCTTGATATCTCGAACTGGCGTGGCGAGGCGGCGGTGTGAACCTCCACCTCAAGGGTCGCGGGATGAAATGCTTCCTCACGTTCCAATATCCTTTCGAGAGCTTTCTCCTGGCGGGAGGAGCGCAGGACATAGCCATAGAGGATCTCGTCCACATCCGGCGAAATGAGGGCGTAGCACCGCCAGCGGGTGTCTTCTGCGAAATCGCGGTTGTAGTAGTCTTCCCGGGACACAAAGACCCGGATGCGGGCCGTAATTCTGTTTCCCGAAAGGATTTCGTTCCAAGGAGGGGAAACCGTACGTGAGAAGGATGCGAAGTCGATGCGCCATTTCCCGTCCGCATGGGGATAGAGCTGTGCCAGGCGGTTGCTGGTCGGTTCCCGCTCGCCGAAGTAAACGACGAGTTCCTCGATATGCCTGTTGTTCGAGAAATTCCCGCCGAGCCAAACCATTTCCAGAACCCGGCCTTCCCGGTTTTTTATCTCGTCCAAGGTGCGCATCACCTCCATGTGATCCGTGAAAGAGGAAGGTGCGAAGTATTCGGCCACCCGCTCGGGATCTCGGTTTGCCAACGCTTCCCCGACAATCCGCATTGTCTCTTTCTGGCCGAGCGGTTCCGGGAGAGTTGATGCCGCAGGCAGTTCCGCCACAATGCCATCTTGTTCCGGTATAAGGCTGCCGCTGGGATTGGTGCGGTGCTTTCCAAAATACATCACCACGAAAACGAGGATGACAGACATCGCGCCAACCCCCAGCACGATGTTCCATATCACCAAGGTGGTCCTGTTAGGCTGCCCGGCGGGGACGTTTGGTTTCCTGTGCTTTCCCCTGATCGCCGCGCCCCTTCCGGTGCTATCCAAGGCGTGGGATCCGCTTTTGGTGCGAATGAGAGGTTCGGGCTTCATTCCATCAAGTGAAGGGTATCCCCGCGCGATGTGAACATGATTTGGATGACATCTCTGTCACATGCCGGAGATCAATTCCTTTCACGCCTGATCTTCACCGCTACGAAATCCGCGTCAGGAAGGATGCGCTTTTCAACCTTCACTTCCACGGACGAGAGGGGATAGGTGGAAAGGAGGTGCTCGGCGATATCCGTCGCCATCGTTTCGATGAGGTGACGCGGCTTCGCAGCGGCGAGTCCCGCCAGTTCGATGGAAACGCGGTGGTAATCGACCGTGTTCGAGACCTCGTCCCTCAATCCGCAGAACCCTTGCGATGGCTGCATCCAAACGCTGATCCACAGATCCTGCACTTCGGAGCGCTCCTCTTCGGGCACTCCGATGTGCGTGCTAACTTTCAGCCTGCGGATCTCGATCTCATCGCGGTTCATGGCAACAGCCTTTCATCGATCACCCGCCGCAAAAGGATTTTCGTCGCGGAATTGAGTTCCATGGAAAACGCCTCCTCCGAACTCACCCATACGAACTCCTCCGCCTCGTCATTGAGCGTCACCTCATGGGACGATGCCTGCGCGACGTAGTTGAGGAGGAGGAAATGTTCTTTCCTGAAAAACTCGGGCGACTCGATGCAGTCCTGCACCATCACGAAGCGGATATCGGAAAGCTCCAGCCCGGTCTCCTCCCGGATCTCGCGTGCAAGCGCTTGCTCGCTGGTCTCGCCGCGCTCGATCTTGCCCCCGGGAATGCCCCAGAGGTTGCTCCATTTGTGGGTGCGGACCATGAGGAGTTTTCCATCGCCATCATGGATCAATGCGCCGACGGTCGCAATGGGCCGATCCGATTTCCGTTTGTCGAACATCTTCACCAGCACCCCGAGATCCGGGACGGTGATGTCGGGCCGGACCCCCGCGAGAACCTCCGCGTGATGGTAACCGGTGAGGACGGCGATGGAGGAGATGCCACCGTGTTTCGCGGTCTCCACGTCGTGGGTCATATCTCCCACGAAGGCGGTCTCATCCTTTACCAGCAAATGGGTTTCGAGGATTTCCTCGATGACCTCACGCTTGTCCAGGACTCCGGCGTAAGTTTTCTCGAAAAACCCCTTCATCCCGAATTCCTCAAGCTGCCGCATGAAAGCATCCGCATCCATCGAGGTGAGGACAAACATCCTCAGGCCGCGAGCCCTCGCCCACTCCAGCTTTTCCCGTGCGTGGGGGAGTACCGTCACAAGGCTCGTTGCCCCATCGAATGCAGGCCGGAAATGCGCCTCCAGTTCCTCCAGTGCGATGCCTGGAAGCATTTCTTCATAAAATTCACGGTAGGGCAGCCGGAAGCTGCGGCGGAATCCCTCCCTGTCGTAGGGCGCGATCCCGTATTTCCCGAGCACGATGTTGGTCGCCTCGATCACCGGCCCCATGTCGTCAACAAGGGTGCCGGACCAGTCGAATATGAGGTTTTTGAACATACTTTCTTAACCGCGAATGAACGCCAATTTTCGCGAATGGAAAACAGGACTTCTGGTTGGGTCTTGTTTCATACGACTGGATTCGCGGAAATTCGTGTTTATTCGCGGTTAAAAATCTATCCGAGGTTGAATCGGATCGATCTGACTTTGCCTTTTCCGAAGCGATCCTGGATTTTTTTCAGGAGTTCCGGCTTCAATTGTTCGAGGTGGAAGCGCACTGCGGGTTGGGTCACGCGCAGGACAAGGTGACCTTCCTTCACGGAAACCGGCTCGGTGTTCGCTCCGATGAAGTCGCCCGCGATCTCTTTCCATGCGGCCTTGACCTCCTCCTCATTGAGTCCGTCCGCGAAAAACTGCGATTTGAGAATGCCGTCAACCCAGGCTGCGGCGCTGCTGACATTTGCGCGGAGATCATCCGGTTTGTCACATCCGAGCCACTCACGCATCAGATCCTCGTGTATTCCATCGCGGCGCGTCGGTTTCTTTCTCCGTGCCGCGGCCATGGGATTCACTCGTCTCCGTCTTCGCCGATGGCCTCGACGGGGCAGCCTTCCATGGCTTCGCGGGATTGTGCCAGCTCCTCGTCGTTCTCCGGTTGCTTGAAAACGAAGGAATATCCCTCGTCATCCGCACGGGTGAAGTTCGCCGGAGCGGTTTCACGGCAGAGATCGCAGTCGATGCATTGGCTGTCCACGTAAAATTTGCCGCCTACGTTCTCCTCGTTCTTATCTTCCTTGTCTGCCATAATGATTGGATTTCGCGCCCCATTCGATGAATGGGGAAGGGGGTTCTTGCAACCCAAAATTACCGCACCCTCGCCAATAGCCAAGGCAGCAATTCCTCCACTGGCAGGCGCTCCTGCTCCATCGAGTCTCGGTGGCGGACTGTCACGGTGCCTTTTAGGGCGGGATCTTCCTCACCGAGGGTCTCAAAATCGACGGTCAGGCAGAAGGGGGTGCCGACCTCGTCCTGGCGGCGGTAGCGGCGGCCGACGGCACCGCCATCGTCGTAGAAGACGTTCATCCACGGCTGCAGTGCCTTCTGGATCTCGCGGGCGATGCGAACCTGCTCCTCGTTCTTCTTGAGCAGCGGGAAAACGGCGACCTTGATCGGGGCCATCGAGGGCATGAAGCGCATGACTGTGCGGATATCGCTCTTGCCGTCGCTGCCGAGTTCCTCTTCGTCAAAGGCCTCGCAGAGGAGGGCGAGCACCGTGCGGTCGCAGCCGGCGGAAGGCTCGACGACATGCGGCAGGAAGCGCTCCTTGGTCTCCTCGTCGAAATACTCCAGCGGCCTGCCGGAGCCTTTCGCGTGGACGCCGAGGTCGTAATCCGTCCGGTACGCGACGCCTTCCAGCTCCTGGATGCCGAAGGGGAATTCGTATTCGATGTCGTAGGTTTTCTGGGAGTAGAACGCGCGCTCGCCATCCGGGATATCGAGGATGTGGAGTTTTTCGCGCGGGATTCCGATTTCCGCGTAGAAGCACAGGCGGGTTTCCAGCCACTCATCGGTCAGGCGCAGGCCGTCTTCCGGGCGGCAGAAATACTCGATCTCCATCTGCTCGAACTCGCGGGAGCGGAAGATGTAATTCCGGGGGTTGATCTCGTTGCGGAACGATTTTCCGATCTGGGCGATGCCGAAGGGCAGCTTCACGCGGTTCGAATCGAGCACGTTCTTGTATTGGCAGAAAATCGACTGCGCGGTCTCCGGGCGGAGGTAGGCGATCTGCTCGCCGGTGGCTCCGAAGTTTGTCTGGAGCATGAGGTTGAAATCGCGCGGCTCCGTCAGCTCGCATTTCGGCGAAGCGCCGGGACAAACGCTCGGCTTCTCCTTGCATTCGAAGCTCTCGAGGCTGTCGGCACGGAAGCGCCCCTTGCAGGTCTTGCAGTCCACCATCGGATCGCTGAAGCCGCCGATATGGCCGGAGGATTTCAGCACCTCCTCCATGGTGAGGATCGCCCCGTCCATGCCCAGCACGTCGTCGCGTTCCTGAACAGTCTTCCTCCACCAATAATCCTTGAGATTCCGCTTCAGCTCCGCACCGAGCGGACCGTAATCCCAGCAGCCGTTGAGGCCGCCATAGAGTTCTCCCGCCTGGAAAATAAAGCCTCTGCGTTTGCACAGGGAGACAATTTTCTCCATCCGCACCGGGTCCGTAACATCCTTGTTTGCCATAAAATCAATCCCGCTTTCGGGGCGCGGATAAGAACACACGCCCACGGCGGGGGCAACATCAATTCAGGGCAGGGGATTCTCCGCTCACAACTCCATCCCCACAAGATCCCTGTCGTTTCGCGCCGAGTCGAGAAAGCCCTCATCCATCGCCACCGCCTTGTCGAGGTGTGCTTTGGCATCGTCCCCCTCTCCCAGCGTCCACAGATAACACGCCATGTTGTAGTGGAACACCGCAAACTCCTTCAAAACACCGGGGCCGCTCAGAAGGACTTTCCGTGCTTCGCCCGTTTCTCCCGCCTCGTGCAGGCAATACGCGGCGCTCAGGAAAAAATCAGGCTCGTCGGCGGCCAGCCCGCAAAGCTCCACGGCGGTCCCCGCGGCCTCCTTCCAAGACACCTTCGCCATCTGGGCCGCAAGTTTCAGTTCTAGGGTTTTCCTGGAACTTCTGTCATCGCCCGTCAGCCCATTCAGTTCCTCCAGTGCGTCGTCGGGCATCCCCAGCTCCAGCCAACCCGCCGCCGCCCTTATCACTTGCTTCGCTACCATCTCCCCCACAGCTAGCAGATCACGAACCAATCCGCAAGCCCCACGCTTCCGCTGACATCGAGATTTAGGGGAACTCTTCCCTTGAAACCGGTAGCCCGTGGCTAACAAACTCACCCATGGGGAACGAGTTCTACGGCCACTTCGATACCGAACGCCTTTCCGCGAAATCCGATGCCGGGGATTTCCGGACCGCGTTCCAGATCGACCGCGACCGCGTCCTCCACACACCGACATTCCGCAGGCTCCAGAACAAGACCCAGGTCTTCTGGTCCGGCGAATACGATTTCTACCGCACGCGCCTGACCCACTCCCTGGAGGTCGCCCAGATCGGCAAGTCCATCTGCGCATGGTTGCTCCACATGGACGGCTCGCCGCTTTCCGCATCCTTCCATATCGATGCGGATCTCATCGAGGCGATCTGCCTTTCCCATGATCTCGGCCATCCGCCCTTCGGCCACGCGGGGGAGAGGACTCTGAACCATCTCATGGCCGGACACGGCGGATTTGAGGGAAACGCGCAGACGCTGCGGCTTCTCACCGAGCGCATATTCTCGGCCAAGCATACAGGGATGGATCCCTCCCGTGCTTTCCTCGATGGCATCCTGAAATACAAGACCCTCTGGTCGGAACTCGCCTCTCACGGGAAACCGCCGGAAAACCATTTCATCTATGACGCACAGCACAAATTCCTCGATTGGGCGCTGGGAGGAAACGACTTCCCCGCTGAACTCACACCCGGCAAGCCGCGTGACGCATTCAAGTCCATCGAATGCCAGATCATGGACTGGGCCGACGATACGGCATACTCGCTCAACGATCTCTCGGACAGCGTGAGGGCTGGGTTCCTCCACGTCGAAAAGATCGAGGCATGGGCCGGGAAGAACGGAATCGAACATGGCGCAGGGACACCGCTCGGTGAGCTGATCCACGCGATCAGGAACCATCGTGTGGATCCCTTTATCGGGAAAAGGATAGGGAAATACATCCGTTCCACATGCCTTGAGCTTGACTCGAATTTCCTCTCCGGCACCTCCAACAGGTACAAGTATCGCCTCGTGATCGATCCGGAGACCAACGCCGAATCCGCGCTGTTCAAGCGGCTCGCATACGATGTGGTTTTCCTCTCCCCGCAGCTCAAGCAATTGGAGCACAAGGGTTCCCGCATGCTGCGCCAGCTTTGGGAACTGCTCGAAACGAGATATGTCAGGGGTGAGACCATCGATGGTCAGGACTTCCAGCTGCTCCCTGCCGAAACCGTCACGGAAATCGAAACCGCCGGGGATGGTTCAATCCGTGCACGCCTGGTCTGCGATTACCTCGCCGGAATGACCGATGGTTATGCCGCAAGAACCTACAAGCGGTTGTTTTCCCCAGATTTCGGATCGATCAACGACCTTTGAGGAGAGTAGCCTTACTAGGACTCGAACCTAGAATGACGGAATCAAAATCCGGAGTGTTACCATTACACTATAAGGCTTTTCACGGCGATGCGCCGTCCCGATCCGATGCCCGGGGCGCGGGAAGTTACGCGAGACATCCGGCGCTTGGCAACCCGGAAATCGACATCATCCCAAGATATTTCAGTGTAATGGCAATCCGCAGCCTTCCCCACCCGCCAAACATTCACACATTCATGCTGGAGCGCTTCAACTTACGCCCCAATCTGTTACATTTGCAACGGATTCCAAACCCGCTTGAAGCCAAATCCCCGGAAATCCTTTTCATTCGCCGTGGCGAATTCCGTCACGCCCTGCCGGAGCAGAGAAAGCGCAGCCCTCCAATCATGGGCGCGGCGGCGGGCGAAATCCTTTCCGGTAAGTCCCGCCCAAAGTTCATCGTGAAAGACCTGGCTGTTGGGCGGGAATCCGATGATCTGCCAGCGGCGATCTCCTCTCGGAAGCCTCCTGCCGCCTCACCATCCACGAAAGCCTCCACCACCAGATCAAGCGCATGTTCCTCCGCTTCGGCATCCGCGTGACATCTCTGCACCGGGAATCCATTGGCAAATACGCGCTCAACGATCTCGCCCCTGGGCAGTGGAGTCAGGAAACGTAGCGGTGACCTTCGGTCGCCGCTACGTTTCCTGACAAGAGGCGACCGAAGATCGCCGCTACCCAGGGAGAAAGTTTACGAAGTTGACGAACCCTAAATCGCGGATCATCGTCTCCATATGGTTACAGTCGCCCATCCCAAAAAAGCTTTCCCAATGAAAGTATCCGAACTGCCGGGTAAGCAACGCGCCTTCGCCCGCAGCATCCGGCCCGCTCTCGCGAAAGCCGCCGAAAGTTATGACCCACTCGAAATGGTGAGTATGGTCATGGCAGCAGTGGCCGAGCAACTTCCCGTGAATCGCAACCCACAGACCAACCTCGCCCGAGCCATGGCGAGAGGAAACGTCGCACGCGAAGTAATGAAATCCCAAGAAGGCGGCAGCCTCTCCGCAGAGCAAGCCGGAGCAAGACTCGGGATCAGCAAGGCGGCGATCCTCAAACGGTTTCAGAAAGGCCAACTGCTCGGCTGGCGGGAAGCCAAGCAGAACGCCGTGCGTTTCCCCGTCTGGCAGTTCACCGAAGACGATATCGTTCCCGGCCTCACTGAGGTTCTTGCCGTCTTTAAAGGAGCGGCGGAAATCGACGACTGGGCGAAAATCGTATTTTTCCTGACCGCGCTTTCCAGCATGGACGGCAAGCGTCCGCTCGATCTTCTCAGGGCAGGTGAACTCCAGCGGGTGATCTGGGCAGCCCAAGGAACCGTGGAATAAAGCCCCGGATGTCCACCTCCCGCCCCGTCCGGCTCCCCGCAAAGGATTTTCATACGAAACCTTTGCCCATCATAGTCGTTAACGATTTCAAAGCTCTCCGGCTCCACCGTGCGAACCGCCCAGCCATCCAGTTCCGCCGCGTGCCTTCCCATCGGTTTTCCCATCCCGATTCGCCAATCAGTCTCCTTTATCTTGCAGACGATCTCGAAACCTGCCTTTGGGAAACCTTCGGCGATGCAATCCTCAACCCCGGCTCCGTGATCTCGCGTTCCGTATGGATGTCCAGGCAAGTGAGCGAGATACAAACCAAAGCCAAGCTACGCCTCTGCGACCTGACCGATCTAAAAACCCGCACCTCCCTGAAAGTCGATCTCAGCGCTCTCAAACACACCGACCTCACCATTCCCCAGGCATGGGGATTGGCCATCGTAAATCACCCCGAAAAAGTGGACGGCTTCCACTACACCAGCCGCTTCACCGGCAAACGCTGCACCGTCCTTCTCGACCGCAAACGAATCAGCTCAGCCTTGAAAACCAAGCCCATCTCCCCCCTCACCGACCTCGAAGAATCCGGAAAGTTCCTAGAATCCAACGAAATCGCACTGGTCTGAACGTAGCGGTGACCTTCGGTCGCCGCTCGTTTTCAGGCAGGAAGCAACCGACGATAGCCTCTTGCCGCCTGAGCATCCACGAAGACATCCCCCACTATATAAAGCGCATTTACCTCCGCTTCGAAACCTGAGTTACAGCGCTTCACTGGAAATCCTCCGATTCTTACGACCTCGAAGAGATGGATCCCCGTCGGTGGAGCACCCCGTCCGCTTTGAATTTAGCGATCCTCATTTGCGAGTATTTGCAGATTCGCCCTCTTCAAAAGTTCAATGTATTTTTTTACATCACTACAAACTTTCCGCGATGTCGTGTCATCAAGCAATTCCGCTGCTTGTTCATTCGGATTTCCTTCCAATAAATTGAGCCACCCAAATGGAAACCGATGAGTAGCCCCCGGATCGAATTTGTGGTTAAATTCGAGATTTAACGCATCGCTTTGAAGCGAGGAAAATCTTCGATAAGATTGAATCTCTGGCAAAGAGGAACCTTGTATGCCATCAATACAAACTCCTATTCCAAGGCACTCTTTGTCCCTTTCTATCCATATACGGAAAGGAGCTCCAGTAAAATCCGACTTTGATAGCGGTTCTAAAATGATTGCGCCATCATCCCCGGCAGCAAGTCCCTGCCCATATTTCGGTACAACTTCAAATTCTGCTTTAAGATCATTTTCAATCGCGACCTGAAGGTTCATCCAAACGGCATCAACGACAAACTGAACCGAATTCTGGATTTCTTTAAACACTCTAAGGATATCCGGATTTCCTCGGACAAATTCATTAATAGGCTCCATAAATTCTTGGGAAATATTTTGTTTAGTGAGATGGCGAACTAGGGTGTGGTATTGAATCAAAACCTGATTAATCGGAATGATTTGATTGCTCGCTAAGAGGCATTTATCCAGCCAATTAAGTATATGCTTTTTGTAAGAGATTCTAAAATATTCACTCTCCCCAGCAGAGTATCCATCCTTACCGTCAAGCGTCAGATAAAATAGTGCAATTCGAAATGTTGTAAATTGGCCATTTTGACGTCCTTCTAAATACTTCGAATAACCAAATAATTGTTTATGTTGCTCCCTTGCATTAATTTTATTCTCTATCGCAATAGAACCGTCGTGGGATTCCAGCAATAGATCGATCTGACCAAAATCACCTCTTCGTGTCTCCTTCGATACTGTCCACCTCCGGCCTTCACTAGGTATGAAAAATCGACTCTCATCATCCTTACCGCATACCACTTCAAGCTCCTCGAGCATCTGGAAAAACAAATCTAGAAAAAGTGTTCCGCACTCGTGCGCACCGTCAGGATTCAAGAGGCAGTGGATAAATCGTGTATGGAGTCGAACCTCGTCATCGTCCTTAAGCAAGCATGTGAACACATTGAAACGCTCGTGGGTCGCCTTCGCGTGAGCCTCGCTACGAGTCAGCGCTTCCTTTGTTATCCCAGCCAATTTCACATAGGCTAATTGTTGTTCATCATTCATTTTAAGGGAGCATTCCAAAACCTAGGAGAGAAAATTCTCAGCCTTCTCCATCTCAACGACACGTTGCCGTGGTGCTTGATTTACGTCAATAAATTTGGCTCTTAAGCACATTTACAGCTCCCTTCGCACAGCCTCTCCCTCAGTGCCAATCGGTCTTTCTAAAACCAACTGTCCGCTTTTCGATATCCCAAACCGCCCATACAGCATGGGAATCGTTTCCTTGGAGAGACTGCCCGACAGCCCCCACCATGACCACACTTGGATTTTTCTCGAGAACGTGGAACGAGTCATCGTCTAGCCACTGGATGTTCTCCAGTTTAGAACAAAACACCCGTTGGACGTGCGTGTGACCGAAGAAGCCGATTTTCTCCAATCCATGTCCGAGTTTCGCGAGCGTCGGGGCAGCGGTTTCCAAGTCAGTAATCCCCTCAAATCCCTCCGGCTCATGGAGATTCGCGTGGGCGACGATGGCTCCGGGGATTTTCAGGGTGAATGGGAATGATGCGATCCATGAAGCGTCTCCTTGGCTTAGGGTTTCCACGGCGCGGACGATTCCTGTGTAGTATTCGCTCTTTTCCCAGCCGGGGGGCAGAGCCTTGTTGCCCGCCTTGCGGATTCGCAGAAACGCCATCTCGTGATTCCCCATGACGCATTCGCCGCCGTGCTGGCGGACGAGATCGACGCATTCCTTCGCGTGCATCCCGTAGCCGATGATGTCGCCGAGGAAGATGATCCTCGTTGCTCCGGATTTCTCCACATCGCGCAGCACGGCCTCGAGG
>Ga0163144_10004320_pt1 | contig 32048 bp, 22 predicted proteins | sample OliLak19BULKMAT1_FD_123175 | JGI IMG/M metagenome (GOLD analysis project Ga0163144, IMG submission 123175) | Freshwater microbial mat bacterial communities from Lake Vanda, McMurdo Dry Valleys, Antarctica - Oligotrophic Lake LV.19.BULKMAT1 | ecosystem: Environmental > Aquatic > Freshwater >... | reverse complement strand
TGCGGGTGCGGATGCGGATGCGGATGCGGATGCGGATGCGGATGCGGGTGAGCTCGTGTCGCGAGCGCTCAAATGTGCGACGAGCTCGAGGCGCGACATCGCGACGTCCAGCTCCGCGGTCGGTGTGCGCATGGGCACCAGCGCGGCGGCGGCGATCGTCGCGACGGCGACCATGATCGTGCCGATGATCCAGTGGTCGCGCTGCGGCGCTGCGAAGCGCATCACCATCGACGCCGACGAACCGGGGATGAGCGGCTCTTCCGGCACGGCGACCGGACCGCGGCCGGCGAAGATGTCGTCGAGCGCCGCGACGACCGCACCCATGTCGTGGAAGCGGAGGCTCGGCCGTTTGCGCATGCACCGACGGATCCACGCGACCGCGGCGCGATTGCTCGAGGTGTCGACGGGCAGCGGCGCGCGGGGGTGCTCGAAGAGCTGTTGGTAGAGCACCTCGCCGATCGATGTACCCTCGAACGGCGGCCGCCCGCTGACGAGCTCGTACGCGAGACAGCCGAGCGCATAGATGTCGCTGCGCGCATCGACTTCGCCGCGGTTGATCTGCTCGGGGCTCATGTAGCTCGGCGTGCCGAACACCGCACCGCTGCGCGTGAGTCGACTGCTCACCTCGTCGAGCTGCTGCCAGCGTGCGAGACCGAAGTCGAGCACCTTGCATCGCCCATCGTCCGTGCTCTCGTCGACGAGCATCACGTTCGCGGGCTTGAGATCGCGGTGCACGACGCCGATGCGATGCGCGGCGTCGAGGCCGGCTGCGATCTGGCGCAGGATCCGAGCCGCGCGATCCCACGGCAGTGGACCCTCGTCGCGCACGAGCTGCTGGAGCGTGCGGCCGACGAGCAATTCCATCACGAGGAACGGCTTGCCGTCCGCGGCGATACCGGTGTCGATCACTTCGATCACGTTCGGGTGACGGATACCGCCGGTCGCACGTGCTTCGAGCACGAGACGCTTCGCGATCGTGCCGTCGTACGCGTCGTCCACACTGAGCACCTTCGCCGCGAGTCGCCGGCCGGTGCCGGTGTGCTCGACCTCCCAGACGATGCTCGCGGCACCGCGTCCGAGCGGGTGCAGCACGTCGTAGCGTGTGCCGAGATCCGGCACGCGCGACGGCGCTGCCGGCTCGCTCGATCGGAAGAGCCGGTGACGGACCTCGTCGCGGACGCGATCGAGGGCCCCCACGTCCATAGGAGGCGCGCTCACTGTTGACCGAGCATGGGCCCCTTGGCGGTCGCGTGGCAAGGGTCGAGCGTGGCTCGTTTGCGTGCGTGATCGATTTGAGATCAAGCACGACTCATGTGTATGCTCGGGTCCGTGTCGTGCGAAGGAGCTCGCGGATGGGGCATCGCCGTGCTGTTGATGAGCGGTTGCGTACCGGCGGAGTCGCCGCTGATCGAGCTCGATGGGAGCGGTGGGACGGTCGGGGAGATCGGCTGCGACGACGCGACCTGCGACTGCCCGGTCGCGTACCCCGACGACGACGGTGATGGGCATGGTGATCCGTTGCGCGGTCAACACGTGTGCACCGAGCTGCCGCCGGGCATGGTGTTCGCGGGGGACGATTGTTACGACGGGAACGCGGACGCGCGGCCCGGTGCGCCGCACTTCTCCGCCGTGGATCGCGGCGACGGCAGCTGGGACTACGACTGCGACGGCGTCGAGCTCGTTCAGAACGGACGCGAAGCACAGTGTCAAAAATGGCCGACCTGCGCGCCGCTGCCGATCGATGGCCTGGGATGGATCGGTACGATTCCGAACTGCGGCGAGCCGGGGAATTTGGATGCATGACTGCGACTTCAAGCTCGGCTGGACGCATTGCCGACGGGAGGTTTACCGTGGCTACCCCGCGCCATGTCGTTGAGCAGCTGCTCGCCGCACTCGGCATGGCGAGCGCCGCATGCCTGCCGCATCCTGGGTCGGACGATGGCGACACCTCGACGACGAGCACCGCCGAGTATGGGCGCTGGCATCCGGACGAAGACGGCGACGGCTTCGGCGCGGCCGGGATTGCTGATCGACACCTGCAACCCGGCGCCGGGTTGGCTGATGGACGATCGCGATTGCTACGACGACAACGCCGACGCAAGACCGGACCAGGTTGCGTACTTCGCCGTGCATCGCGGTGATGCGAGCTTCGACTACGACTGCGACGGTTTCTCGAGCGCTGCGTTGCTCGATCTCGGGGGATGTCACGGCGAGCCGATGTGTCCCGACGACGTCACCACGATCTCCGGCTTCTGGTCGTGCCTGGGGCCGCCGTGTGCGTCCAAGACTGACCCCGCGCGCCCCCACGAAAAATCACGAACTTTCTCGTGATCGATTGGCCACCTCGTTCGACTAGGGAAGAGGGTGGCGCCCGACGGTCAGCTCTCGTTTCAGAACTCGGCGCTAGGAGGACGCGCTGCCATGCCTATCTACGGAATCAGTCGACAACCGGGCCTGGCGATCGCCATGTGCTGCGCTCCTTTGTCCCTGGATCGGTGCGCGGAGGTTCCGTCGCCCGAGATGATCGGGCAGCTCGTGATGATCGCGGCCCTCGGCAAGATCGTCGGGTGCGCCCGCTTGACCGGCATCGTGACGCTCAAAGGCGAGCGCTTCCTCGCGCTCGAGCACCGCAACGCGGCCGCGATCCGGCGCTCGCTCGAGGGCAAGGACGACCTCTTCGGTGCGCAGCTGTGGGTGTACGAGGAAGGCATCGTCTTCGACTACGCGGTGGCCGTCGAGGCGGGGAAATCGGGCAGCATGTGGCGGGTGCCCGACGTGCTGCGGGTCGAGCTCGAAGAGGCGCGTCGGCTCGCAGCATTTCGTCAGGGCGGCGACGATCCGTGACGTCACGGAGGTAGCCGGCGGCGGGCTTTGTCGACGATCGACGGGCCCCACCGGTCGAACCGAAACAGCGCCGCTGGCTCGTGGAGCTGCACACTCCCGAGCTTCGCGAGCGCCTCGGTGTCGATGCGCGGTCGCCGAGCGCGTTCACGCCGAGCACCGCGAGCATCGCAGGCACCGCCCGCGCGACCTCGTCCGGCTGCGATTGCAGCCAGCCGGACATCGCGGCCTCGTTCCACGACTCGCGCGCGAGCTCCCAACCGACGACGGCCGGCACCGTGTGCGCGTCGGCGGGGATCGGTGCGGCGATCCACGTCCTGCAGCAATGCCAGCGCCGCGTCGAAGTTGCGATCGACGCCACCGAGCTCGATCCGCACGCGCTCGTCGTCGCAGCTCGCGTCGACATAGGCGCCGAGCTCGAACAAGCGCTGCTGCGGCGCCTTCGGGTCGTGCGAGGCGGTCATGCCGTTGGTCAGGCGGTGGACGGTGACGCCGAGCAGCGGGCCGATGTCGATGTCCGGGCGATTTCGTGCGGGTCGGAGTCGCTGCCGATCGTGTTAGCTTGATGGCATGAACTATTGTCGCGCGCGTTCCGTATCTCGTCCGACATGTCGTTGGGGGCTCGGCTCCCTGCTCGCGGGCGCATCTGCCTGCTCTGCGCCGACGGAGGTCTACATGGACACGGATCCGGCGAGCTCGACCGATGGCGGCTCGGATCCCTCGGCGGGCTCGACGGTGTCGACGACGGCGACCACCACGACCACGGCGTCGACCACCGAGACGTCGATGACCACCACGACGGCGAGCACGACGGTCGACCCGAGCACGACGGATACCGCGGACAGCACCGCCAGCGATCCGACGAGCGCCACCGACAGCGAGAGCGAGACGGATCCGACCACGGGCACCGACACGACCGACCCGAGCGAGTCGGCGAGCAGCGAGAGCACCGCGGGCGATCCCTTGTGCGGCAACGGCGACCCCGAGGGCGACGAGGCGTGCGACGACGGCAACCTCATCAACACCGACGCGTGCAAGAACGATTGCACGAACGCGGTGTGCGGCGACGGCGTCGTCGGCCCGGGCGACGAGTGCGACGACGGCAACGACGACAACAGCGATCCGTGCACGACGAACTGCACCGATGCCGAGTGCGGCGACGGCTTCGATCAAGGCGGCGAGCAGTGCGACGACGGCAACCTCGTCGAGCACGACGGCTGCGACGCGCAGTGCGTCGACGAGCCGTTCTGCGAATTTTTCGTCGACTTCGATTGTCCGACCGGCGCGACGATGTTCTGCGACACGTCCGCTGTCACCTGCGACAGCACCGACGACGCGATCGCGGCGTGCGAGGCGTGCGTCGGCGAGGGTGCGAACTGCCAGCCGTTCCAGGACGTCGACAGCTGCAACGAGGGCAACGGCGTCGTCGACCTCGACAGCGACTGCCCGGGCGTGCTGAACTTCGTCTACCAGGGCGATGTCTGCAACAACGGGATCGTCACCGACCACTGCGGCGGCGGTAACCTCGGTACATGGTGCACACCGTGAGCGTGGCGCGAAGATCGACAATGGTGCTCGCGATGGCAGCGGGATGTTTCTCGCCGACGAACATCGAGGGCGAGGGCGACGGCACGGCCGAGAGCACCGGTGGCACCGAGCCGACGACGACGGATCCGAGCGGTCCGACCGATCCGAGCATGCCGACCGTGACCACGGATCCGAGCGAGACGGCCGACACGAGCACGGCCACCGATCCGACCGACACTGGCTGCACCGACGAATGCGCGGCCGAAGGCGCCGTGTGCAGCGGCAACGCGCTCGACAGCTGCGTCGTCGGCCCCGAAGGTTGTCGCGTCGTCGAGACCACCAAGTGCGCGTCGGGCTGCGAAGCGGACGCGTGCGTCGGCGAGCCGGCCGACCTCGCGATCTCGATCGTCTCGGCGGTGTGGCTGCAGACCGATCTGCAGATCACCTACGTCGTCGCGAACCTCGGCACCGGTGCGTCGGCCGACTATCGCGTCGATCTGTGGGCCGATCGCCCGGGTGGCTTCGACGGACCACCCAGTGTCGGCAACATCGGCAACGCCGGCGTGTCCAAGCCCGGCCTCGCGCCCGGTGACGCGGCGCAGTTCACCGACGAGGTGCCGATGGCGCCGAACGGTCAGCACGTCGCGTTCGCGGTGATCGATCCCGACGATGCGGTGCCCGAGTCCGACGAGAACAACAACGTGAGCCTCGGCTTCGCGTGGACGAACACCACGAACGAGATCCACACGAGCTTCGGTGCTCCGTCGGCACCGCTCGCGATCCCCGACGACGGCACCGCGCTCGAGACGATGATCATGGTCGCCTCGGGGGCGGTCGGCCCCGAGACGTGGATCTCGCTCAACATCACGCACCCCGAGGCGGCGGATCTCACGATCGAGATCGTCGCGCCCGACGGGCAGTCGCGCGTGCTCGCAGGACCGATCCCGGCAGGCGCGAATCTCGGCGGCACGACGTTTCGCGACGGTGTCGGAACGACGCTGGGCGACGAAGGTGCCCCGTTTCTCGGCGAGTTCGAGCCCGCAGCGGTGTGGGGCGGCGTTCCGGACTCCGAAGGTCCGTGGACGCTACGCATCTCCGATGCGGTGCCCGGCAACGCCGGCCGCGTGAACGACTGGTCGGTCTCGGTGCTGCAGTAACGCGGCGACGCTCTCGGTTCCGCGCGCCGCGTGAGGAACCGTGCATCCGCACCTCGTCTCGTCGCGCGCGCGCGAGCGTACCCTGGCAAGCGAGGTGCCCATGAACATGCGCGGACTCGGTCGACTCTCCTTGATTGCGCTCGTCGGCTGCGGCGACGACACCAGTGGCACCGCGAGCGCTACGCCCGGTGAGTCCAGCGACTCGGACAGCGACACGGACTCGGATTCCGCCAGCGATTCCGATTCCGATTCGGACTCCGATTCGGACTCCGACTCGGACAGCGACACCGACGCGACGACGACGGCCGATCCGACGACCGAGACCGAGACCGACACGGACTCGGACAGCGACACGGACGCTACGACGACGACCGACACCGACGGCGACACGGATCCCGACACCGGCGATACCGAAGACGAGACGAGCACGATCGACGTCGAGACCTCGAGCTCCAGCGAGACGACCGATGCGTCGAGCTCGAGCAGCGGGGGCGACGACGACGACGGCGACAACGACGGGATCGGCGACGACGCCGACAACTGCCCCGACGATGCGAACCCGCTGCAAGAGGACGACGACGACGACGGGATCGGCGACGCGTGCGACAACGACGGCGACAACGACAACCTGCCCGACGGCGACGATCCGTTCCCCGATGATCCGAACCTGCCGGGCGTCGTGCTGCAGGGCCGCATCTACGCGCACACGTCGAGCCAGCTCTACACGATGGAGGTCGAGCCGCCGTACAACATCGCGTTCGTCGGCAACTTCTCGTTCCCGAACGGCAGCAACGGCCAGGTGACGGACGTCGCGATCGATCAGTACGGCGTGCTCTACGCCGTGACGTTCGACGATTTCTTCGTGTGCGATCCGGACAACGCGGCGTGCTACTACCTCGGCGATCTGCCCGAGTCACACAACGCGCTGACGTTCGTGCCGCCGGGCACCGTCGATGCGAACGACGATGCGCTGATCGGCATCGCGAACAGCGGCTCGTGGCGTCACCTCGAGCTCAACGGCAATCAGGTGATGTTCAACGCGCTCGGCGCCTACGGTGGTGGCTACACATCGTCGGGCGACTCGTTCTCGATCGACGGTGTCGGCACCTACTCGTCGGTGAACGACAACAACGGCTTCACCGACGTGATCGTCGAGGTCGATCCGCTCACCGGCATGGTGCTCAACGAGATCGCGACGCTGAACCCCTACTCGGATACCTACGGGCTGGCGGGCTGGGAGGGGGCGATCTTCGCGTTCGACGCGAGCGGCGATGTGCTGCTCATCGATCCCGACAGCGGCACCGTCGAGGTGATCAACGACACCGCGCAGACGTGGTGGGGCGCGGGCGTCGGGACTATCCTGCCGCAGTGACGACCGACGCCGCGATCCTGGGGGCCGCAGCCGCCGACCGCCGCCCGCCCCGACCCCGCGCAACCTCCGATTCACGCGCGCCCGCGCTTCGCTAGCATGAAGCGAGGGGCCACCATGAACGCGATCGCATCGACCTGTCTCGCCGCCGCGCTCACCACCTTCGCGCTGGGGTGCGGCGACGCCGGCAGCATGGACGCAGAAACCGACGCCAGCTCGGACAGCGGCACGCCAACGACGAACGTCGCGACGAATCCCACGAACGACGGCGGCGACGATCCTTCCAACGCCGACGCGACCACCGACGCGACCACCGATCCCACCGCGGACACCGGCAACACCGGCCTGCCGTGCGACGACGCGTGCACCGGCGCGATGATGTGCGACGAGACCGGCGCCTGCGTGTGCGCGCCCGGCTGGACACTCGAAGGCTCGACGTGCGTTGCGGCACCGATCTCCGATCCGACCACGCGCACCCGCGACGAAGTCTGCGCGCGCTGGACCGACGATCGCATGTTCGCGATGCCGCTGTGGACGCCGGGCAGCGGCGAGATGTGCGATCCGGGCACCGTCTCGTACGCCGCGCAGGTCTCGGGCCTGCGGTGGCTGAACTACTGGCGATGGATGCTCGGCGTCGGCCCCGTGCAGGTGATCCCCGCTGTCGCGCAGGCCGAGCAGGAGTGCGCGAAGATCCTCGGCTTCGAGTTCTCGCACAGCCCGATGCCCGAGACGCCGTGCTACACGCAAGCCGGTGCCGAGGCGTGCGGCGCATCGCTCATCGCGAGTGGTCACGGACTCATCGGGCAGCTCGATGCATACGCGATGGAGATCGATCAGAACCTCATCCATCGCCGCAACGTGCTCGCGGTCGGACGCGCGGGGATCTGGCTCGGCGATTCCGGCGGACCCGCAGCGATGCACTACGGCGGCGCCTATCCGGCCCTCGCCAGCGATCCGGCGTTCGTCGCTCACCCAGGGCCCGGCGTCAACATCCAGTCGATGGTGCCGAGCGTGTGGTTCGTGCAGGCCGGCGCTGCGAGCACGCCGCCACTGGTCGCGCGTGTCTTCGTCGCATCGACCGAGGAAGAGATGCCGATGCTGCTCGGACACCACTACACCGACTTCAATTCGTTCACGCCCGACGGTTGGTTTCCCGTCGTCGATACCGCGTATCGCGTCGATCTGATCGACGACGCGGGCGTCCTGTTCGCGAGCTATGAGACGACGCTCGTGAGCTGCCCTTAGGGCCTGCGCAGAAATAACTCATCCGTTCTGGCACCGCACTGCGCCAAAATGGCGGCGTTGCGGAGCCTCACAGTACGCCAGGTACAGCGTCGGCTCCGGGCCTTGCCCTTGTGGCGCAGCTCGGCACCAGAACGGATGACCTATTTCGGCACAGGCCCTTAGCGCGCCTCCGAGAAAAGTTCGCCTCCGCCCGCGGCAAACCCGGCATCGTGGACGCTCGTCGGTCCAGAACCCGCCGCCGCCGCGGATCGGTCGCTTCCGCGTGATCGAGTCGCTGAGCGAGACCGCGACGTCCCGTATGGTCGCAGCCTGGGACTCGGAGCTCGATCGATGCGTCGCGATCCGGCTGATCGGTGAGCGTGATGCCGACGACGCTGTGCGTGCTCGGCTGCTCGACGACGCGCGGGCGCTCGCTCGACTCGCGCACCCGAACGTCGTGCGCGTGCAGGAGGTGGGTGAGCACGAGGGTGCGATCTTCACCGCAATGGAGCTGGTCTGCCGCGGCTGTCACGATGCCGCGCTCGATCGCGACAGGCGAGTCGCACTGCAACGCCGGCCCCGGGCCTCTACCGCCTGCGATTGCATGCGGCTCGTCCGTGGCACTCCGCCTGCAGTAGATCGGCGCATGGGTAGGACTGGATTGGCTGTGGTGTTGGCGTTGATTCCGTCGGCAATGGGTCTCGTCGCGTGCGACGAGAAGAATCCCGACGATGGTGTGGCGAGCGATGGCGACGTCGACGACGACGACGACGACGAGGACGACGATGCGGATCCGGACGACGGCGAGGATCCGGCGGACGACGAGCCCGCGGACGACAACCCGCCCGACGACGAGCCCGATGACGACGAGCCCGACGAGCCGCCGCCGCCACCGCCCGAGCCGAAGCCCGATGCCGCGTACCCGTGCGACGACACGATGTGGGGCGGCACTGCGTGCACGACCGATGACGGTCTCGAGGGCACGAGCTTCTGCTTTCTGCAGGACGGCGTGCCGTTCGAGACGCCGTGCTCCACCGACGAGCAGGAGTGCCAGCCCGGCGACAACGAGGACTATGGGTGCATGGGCTCGATCTGTTTCTGGAACGGCGACCATTTCGAGCGCTACAGCTGGTCCGAGGACGACTGCGAAACCCCGCTCGTCGTACAGCTAGACGGTGCGTCGACGTCGTTCATGCCCGCGATCGCGACGCCGTTCGACATGTCGAGTGACGGCACCTGCACGACCACCGACTGGCCGACCTCACCGTGGCTCGCGCTCGATCGCGACGGCGACGGCGTGATCACGAGCGGCGCGGAGCTGTTCGGCAGCGCGACGAAGATGTCGACCGGCGGCTACGCGCAGCACGGCTTCGCGGCGCTCGCGGAGCTCGACGACAATCGCGACGGTAGGATCGACGCGCAAGACTCGAGCTTCGCGAAGCTGGTGCTGTGGAGCGATCTCGACGACGACCGCATGGGCACGGCCGCCGAGCTGCGGCGCCTCGCGGACGCGCAGCTGGTGTCGATCGATCTCGCGTTCGAGCGGCAGGCGAGCTGCGATGGCTTCGGCAACTGCGGCTACGAGCGCGCGGCGTTCGAGTACCACACGGCCGAGGGCGCGACGGCGGTCGGCGAGATCGTCGACGTGCGACTGCAGTGTCGCTGACGAGGGTCAGAAGCTGTCCCACGCGCCCTGGAACGACGGGCCACGCGGGCCCGTGGTGACGGACGTCTTGCCGTGCTCGCCCCATCGTCCGCCATAGCGGATGAAACTCTGCCCGCCGCGTGGCTGAGTTTTCTCGCCGACGTGCACGAGGCTCGTCCACGTCGTCCACACCGGGCCGTCGTCGTAGGTGTGGTCGTCGAATTTGGGCACGCCGGGGATGTCGAAGCTGCCGACGCGCGGGTAGCTCGCGTGCGATCCATCGGCGATCCACACCTGCGGATGCGTACCGCCGACGAACGTCAACGCGTTCGCGTTGTAGCGCTTGCCGCCCTCGTGCTGCGCGTACCAGGCCGACACGAAGTTGCCGTCGTCGTCGACGCGCACCGTGATGTGCTCCCAGTCCGCTTCGTGGTTGAACGAGCCGACCGAGTCGTTGTACGGGAAGAAATACCAGTACTGCACATCGTAGCCGCCAGCGATGCGACGGACGTGGTCGTACGCGCGCCACTCGTTCGGTGCCGAGCCGTTGTGGGTCGAGTCGTTGGGCGGCTGCAGGAAGAAATTCGTCTGGTTCTCCGAGGCGTGCCAGTTGCCCTTGTGCGCGCATCGCCAGTTCTTGCCGCGATGCGACTGCTGCCACATGTTGTCCTGTGTGATCGCGCCGACGCCGAGCACCTGACAGTCGCTGCAGTCGTCGTGCTCGAAACGCATGTGCACGCGCGCGAGATACCAGTCGACGTTCGCGGGGCGGGTCCAGTCTTCCGATTGCGGCGGCAAGTGCAGCTCGGGCGCGAACTTGATCGCGAGCTTGTCCTCCCACATGTCCGGGATGCCGTCGCCGTCGCCGTCGTTCTGCAAGCAGTTGTCGGCGCGTGTGCACTCGGCGATCGGGTTTTTCCCGGGATCGACCTTGCTCGGGAACGGATCGACCGCGGGACTCACGGGGCCGGGTGCAGGGAAGTCGGGCGAGGGATCGAGGAGCGCGCCGGCGTTCGGCAGCTTCTGCTTGACCGGCGGACCGGCGACCGCGACAGCGGACGGCACGAGCAGGGCGAGCGCGAGCAGGGATCGGCGAAGCATGGGCATGAACTGATGGACCGGGGGCGGGGGGAAACGATCACTGGGATCGTACCGCACCCAGCTTCGCGTCCTTCGTGGTCGGCGGGGAACCGGGACACTGACCGCGCTCTGTCGCCGCTGTCAGTACCGTACCGATCGATCGCGACAGCGACGTCGCGACGCATCGGACCGTCGGCGGAAATTCCCGTGTCGTCGCGGCACTGTTCGTGGCACTTGCCGTGCAAAACCACCAGCCATGGGTAGGACTGGATTGGTAGTGGTATTGGCGCTGGGAACGTCCCTCGGTTGCGATGCGAAGGAGCCGGACGACGACATGATCGCGGACGATCACGACGGGGCCGACGATCCGAACGACGAGGACGATCCGAACGACGACGACGACGATGACGACGAGCCGGTCGGCGAGGACGAGCCGATCGAGCCGCCGCCGCCGCCGCCACCCGAGCCCAAGCCGAGCCCGGCGCAGCAGTGCGAGGACGCGCCGGAATTCGGGACCGAGTGCGCCACCGAGGACGGTGGCGAGGGCGTCTCGTACTGCATCATCCAGGACGGCGAACGCATCGACACCGCGTGCGAGCCGGACTCCGAGCGCGAGTGCAGCCCCGGGGAAGACTGGGACATGGGCTGCATGGGCTCGATCTGCTTCTGGAACGGCGACCAGCTCGAGCTGTACGAGTGGTCCGAGCCCGACTGCATCACGCCGCTCGTGGTGCAGCTCGACGGTGAGACGTCGTTCATGCCGGCGATCGCGACGCCGTTCGACATGTCGAGCGACGGCACCTGCACGAGCACCGACTGGCCGAGCTCACCGTGGCTTGCGCTCGATCGCGACGGCGACGGGGTGATCAGCAGCGGCGCGGAGCTGTTCGGTAGCGCGACGAAGATGTCGACCGGCGGCTATGCGAGCAACGGCTTTGTGGCGCTCGCGGAGCTCGACGACAACCGCGACGGCAAGATCTCCGCGGAAGACGGCAGCTTCGCGAAGCTCGTGTTGTGGAGCGACCTCGACGACGATCGCATGGGTACCGCGGCGGAGCTGCGGCGCGTCGGCGATGCGCACCTGGTGTCGATCGACCTCGCGTTCGATCGGCGTGCGAGCTGCGACGGAAACGGCAACTGTGGGGTCGAGCGCGCGGCGTTCGAGTACCACACCGCCGAGGGCGCGACCGCGATCGGCGAGATCGTCGACGTGCACCTGCAGTGCCGATGACAGTCAGTCCGTGCGCAGCCACGTGACGCTGCGCCCGGCACACTCGCCGTCGTCGGGTGGCTCCCACAGATCGCTGGCGAGCTCGAAGATCGCCGGCGGCACGATCATCTTGAACGTGTCGCCGCGATCGGCGTTGCCGGCCTCGAGCGGACCAGTCACCAGATGCAGCATGGCCACGTCCGGGAGTGTACAACTCGCGCATGACCGAGATCGAGATCCGCGCCGCGACCCCGAGCGATGCCGATGCGCTGTTGCCGATGATCCGTGGGCTCTTCGGCGACGAGTCGATCTCGTTCGACGAAGCGCGCACCCGGCCCGTGCTCGTGCGCCTGCTCGGCGATGCATCGCTCGGTCGTGTGACGATCGCGACCGAAGTCGGTACGGCGTGCGGCTACGCGATCGTGACGTGGGGCTTCGATCTCGAGTACGGCGGGCGCGATGCGTTCCTCACCGAGCTCTGGGTCGAGCCGGAGCATCGCTCGGGTGGGCTCGGCGGGCGATTGCTCAGGTCGGTCGAGAGCGCGGCGCGCGAGGCCGGTGCGGGTGCAATCCACCTACAGGTGCGGCCGGAGAATCCCGCGCAGCGGTTGTACCTGCGCAGCGGCTTCGGTGCGTCGCCGCGGCTGTTCCTCTCGCGCACGCTGCCCGTCCGTTGAACGCACGACCGGGTCGTGTCACCGTCGCGCGCGCGTGCCGAAGAAGGCCGAGCCCGAGCTGCTGAACCACGACTTCGGGTTCGCGAGCGATCGCGACCTCGACGAGAAGATCGCGGCGCATCGCGCGGCGCACGAGGCATCGACGGGACAGCGGCTCGCGATGCACGCGAGGCGGCCGCTCGGCGCGGGCAAGGTGCGGATCACGTTCCGCGTGGTCGAGGCGCCGCGCGGGAAGAGGTAGGATCACCGTCGTGGGTTTCGCGGAGGTTCGACGTCGCTTGCCGATCGTGGCGTCGCTGCCACGCGCGGGCACGCGTTGGGCGAAGCCACTCGCGCCGGGCCAACGACCGACACCGAAGCTTGCCGTGTGGGAATTCACGCTCGCGTGCGATCAGAAGTGTCGTGCGTGTGGGCCCCGAGCCGGACGTGCTCGCAGCAACGAGCTGACGACCGAGGAGGCGCTGCGACTCGTCGACGATCTCGCGGAACTCGGCGTCGGCGAGGTCGATCTAATCGGTGGCGAGGCGTATCTGCGGTCGGACGTGTTGCTTGTCATTCGAGCGATCCGCATGGCCGGCATGAAGGCCGCGATCGTCACCGGCGGTCTCAACCTCACGCGTGCAAAGGCCGACGCGATGGTCGAGGCGGGACTGCAGCAGGTGTCGGTCTCGATCGATGGGATGGAGGCGAATCACGATGCGCTGCGCGGCACGCCGGGTGGTTGGCAGCGCGCGTTCGCAGCGCTCGCAAATGCGAAGGCGGCGGGCGCGACGATCACCGGGAATACGCAGATCAATGCGATCAATCGCCACGATCTGCGCGAGCTCGGTGATCGGCTCGCCGCTGCGGGCATCCGCAGCTGGCAGATGTTCCTGACGATCGCACATGGCAACGCGGCAGATGACGCGTCGCTCCTGCTGCAGCCGTACGATCTGCTCGAGGTGTTCGCGGATCTCGAGGTCGTGATCGCGGACGCAAACGCGCGGCGCATCAAGATCTGGCCGGGCAACAACCTCGGCTACTTCGGACCGCTCGAGCACGATCTACGGCGCGCGCAGAACACGGACACGCACTATCGCGGCTGTCAGGCGGGGCTCACGGGGATCGGCATCGAGGCGGACGGGACGATCAAGAGCTGTCCGAGTCTCGGCGGTCCGTCGAACACCGGCGGGAGCTGGCGCGAGCACGGGCTGCGCAAGCTGTGGGAGCTGACGGCGCCGATGCGCTACGTCGAGCAGCGGACGGTCGACGATCTGTGGGGCTACTGCCGCGAGTGCTACTACGCCTCGACGTGCATGGCGGGCTGCACGGCGACCAGCGAGCCGTTGCTCGGGCGGCCCGGCAACAATCCCTACTGTCATCATCGTGCGCTCGAGATGGACGCGATGGGTGTGCGCGAGCGTATCGAGCAGGTCGCGGCGGCGGGGTCGGGGCCGTTCGATCACGGGCTGTTCCGGGTGATCCGCGAGCACGTGGATCCGGAGCTGCGGCGCGCGGGCCCGGTGCAGATCGACGAGCCACGGACGTCGCGCGAAGTGGATCCGGTCGGGCCCGGGCGAGACATCGATCTCGCGACGCTGGAGGACGCGCGATGAAAATGCAGCGATGCGGCGCATGTCGGCGCCACGTCGGTGCGCACGAGGAGCGGTGTCCGTTCTGTCGCGCGAGTGTCGGGCTCGTCAGCGCGACGGTGGCGATACTCGCGATGTCGATCGCGTGCGGCTACGAGGAAGAGGCGCTCGACAGCGGTGGGCCGGCCAGGCCCGAAACGTCGGGCACGAGCGGTGTCGTCGACACCGCGACGACGATCGGCGAGACGACACTCGCGGAGACGTCGACGACGACCGATGCGAGCAGCAGCGAGGCGACGACGGAGGCGGAGCCCAACGACGCGTCGGTCGGGTTCATCTACGGCGTCGCCGACGCGGGCACTTCGGATCTCGAATGCGATCCGTGGGCCCAGGACTGTCCTGTGGGCGACAAGTGTGTGCCGTGGGCGAACGACGGCGGCACCTGGAACGCGACGCGGTGTGTGGATGTGGCGCGCGATGCTCGTGGTGTCGGCGAGCCGTGCACCGCACAAGGCAGCGGACAGACCGGAATCGACGACTGCGAGATCGCGTCGGTCTGTTTGTTCGTCGACGACGAGACGCTCGAGGGCACGTGCGTCGCGCAGTGCGGGGGCAGCGAGGCGATGCCGCAGTGCGCTGCGGACTTCGCGTGCCTGATCTCGAGCGGAGGCGCGCTCACGCTGTGCTTGCCGACGTGCGATCCGCTCCTGACCGACTGTGGGATCGATCAGGTCTGTGGCCAGACCGGGCAATCGTTCGTGTGCATGCCCGATGCCTCGGGCGAGCTCGGTGCGCACGGTGAAGCGTGCCAGTCGCTCAACGATTGCGATCCTGGCCTGGTTTGTGCGAACCCGCCGCGCGTCGTCGGTTGCGAGAACGGCCCGGGGTGCTGCACGGACTTCTGCGACGTCACGGCGCCGAACCCGGACTCGCAGTGCGCCGGTGTGATGGACGGCGAAGTTTGCACCGCGTGGTTCGACGAAGGTGAGACACCGCCTGGCTACGAGCACGTCGGCGTGTGCCTCCTCCCGGACTGACGCGCTATCCTGAGGATCGGCATGTCGCGCAAGGGTGCCATCGCGATTGTCTCGGTCGGTCTGCACGCCGGGTTTTTCCTCGCGCTCGCGTGGATTCCCGTGCCCGTGGTGGTCGTTGCCGAGGAGATCGGATCGACGCCGATCGAGATCGTGCCGTGGCGCGAGGAGGTGACCAAGCCGGGCGTTGCCGAGACGACGGCGACCGATGTCGGCGAGGCTCCGACGGCGGGCGCACCGATCGCAGATCCGAGCGGCGAGCCACCCGCGGTGCAGCACAAGCCGCAGCGTCCGCGCACGCAACGTGTCGAGCCGCTGGGTGAGCGCGTGATCGATCCCGCGGCGACGACGGTGCCGGACGTCGCCGAGGACACCAAGAGCGGCACGAAGCCGACCGCGAACGCGCTCGCGCTGCACGGTCTTCGCGATCTCGAGGATCGCAGCACCGCGACCACTGCACCGCGATTCTCACCGTCGGCGATCGGACCGGCGCCGGCGTCCGGCGGACGCGACGACGGCGAGCTCGGGATCGTCGGCCCGCTCGATCGCGGCCAGCCACGCACGCTCGAGGAAGCCGGGTTCGTGCCCGACAAGAAGGGCAACCTCGTCTATCACCCGCCGGCCAAGAACTTCGTCGCCAAGATGCTTCCCGACGGGCGCGTCCACTTCAAGGACAAGATCGTCAAGATCACGCCGACGTCGATCCTCATCCCCGATCTGTACACCATTATTCGCAAAGGCCAAAAGCGCGAGCTGTGGACGCTCGAGAAATCGAAGCTGTTGAAGCAGACGTTCGATCTGCGGCTCGCGGTCGCGATCGCGTACGCCGAGGACAACATCGATCGCCGGCTCAAGGCGCTCTATCGCGACCTGATCGACGCGTGGAGTGCCGAGCGTCCCGCCCTCGCGCGCCGCAAGACGATCTTCGCTCGGTGGGACGAGTGCGACGAGACGATGCGTGTGAAGCTGCCGGGCTTCGAGGATGTGACGCACTCGCGCATCGACGAGCTGCGGAGCACGGCAGGCCAACGCGCGCGCGACGAGATCCACGGCTTCATCCGCAAGCACATCCCCAAGGGCAGCGAGGACGCGTACCCCGACACGGAGCTCGCGGAGCTCAACCGCAAGCGGACGAGCAAGGCCCGCTTCGCGCCCTATGAGGACGTCGACCGTCCCTGAGTGGTGTCAGCCCCGTGGGCAGGCGACGCGAGCGGAGCTACTAGGAAAACGCAGACGAAGCGCCGCGCGGGTTCCCGGTGCCGCGGATCGGGCGCGCAGTCGAGCCGGCTCAGCCGACTTGGGGCGCGCCGTCGTCCGCGTAGGTGACCCGCGACAGCCGCAGGTCGTTCCGGAACACCTCGGGCTTGTGGATGCTCGTGCCGAGCAGCATCCGCACGCAATCCTGCAGACCCTCGGTGACCGCGGGGTGTGGATGCAGCAGCTCCGCGAGCTCGCGCACCGAGCGGCCCGCCATCATCATCAACGACACCGCCTCGAGCGTCGTCGATGCATGCACGCCGAGCGCACGCATGCCGAGGATCCGCATGTGGTCGTCGTCGGACACGAGCAGCTTCACGAAGCCGTCGGTCGCACGCATCGCGATCGCGCGGTTGACGAGCTTGTAGGCGTACACGGCGACGCGATACGGGATGCGCTTCTTCTGCGCGTCCTGCTCGTTGATGCCGATCGCCGCGACCTCGGGATCGAGGAACATGATCGTCGAGAGGTTGTCGTACGACAGGGCCGCAACATCGCCGGTGCAGATGCGCTCGACCGCGTGACGGCCCTCGATCTCGCCGATGCTGACGAGCGCGATGTCGAGGGTGACGTCGCCCGCGGCCCAGATGTGCGGCACCGACGTCTGCGTATCGGTCACGACGATCTGCCCCTGGGGCCCGAGCGCGACGCCGGCCGCAGTGAGATCGAGGGATCCTGCGTTCGGCTCGCGCCCGACCGAGATGAGCGCCTTCTCGACGCGAATCGTCTCGCGGCCGCCGGTCGCATGCTCGATCGTGTACTCGACCTCGTCGTCGATGCGGTGCATCGACACGAGGCTCGCGCGGTGGTGGATCGTGACTCCCTTGCGCTCGAGGTTGTTCGAGCACAGGCGCGACACGTCGAGATCCTCGAACGGCAGGATCCGCTCGGCCCGATCGACGATGTACACCTTCGTCTGGCCGAAGTTGGCGAAGATCGTCGCGTACTCGCAGCCGACGACACCGGCACCGAGCACGACCAGGCTCTTGGGGAACTTCGACAGCGACTCGATGTGATCCGAGGTCAGGATTGCTTCGCTGTCGACCTCGATGTTCGGCAGCGAGCGCGGCCGCGAGCCGGTCGCGACGATGAAGTGCGCGGAGCGGATGTGGCGGCTCTCGCCAGAGTCGGAATCCTCGACGCTGAGCGTGTGCGCGTCGACGAACTTCGCGGTACCGCGGATCCACGCGATCGTGCCGGGGCGCCCCGCCATCGGCTGCGCGAGCTCGCGGAGCTGCCGCGTCATGTGCTCGACCTTGAGCGCGGTTGCCTGCCGCACCGCCTCGCACACGCCCTCGTAACGGACCTCGATTCCGGTCGTCGTGTAGCCGCGATCGGTCCGCGTCGCGCCACGATAGTCGCGCGACAGCTCCCACATCGTCTTCGACGACAGCGCGCCGTTATGCACGCCGGTGCCGCCGAGTCGGGCGCGCTCGATGATGCACACGCGCTTGCCGAAATCCCACGCGCGCATGGCTGCGGCGTAGCCGGATGGACCGCCACCGATCACGGTGATGTCGTAGTCACTCATCGGTGACGCCGATGCTACCGCAGCAGCAGCGCGAGCGCGCGACGTCGGTCGGGATTGGCGCGAGACTCTTGGATGGCTTCCGGCGCGGTCGCATCGTAGGATCGACAGATGACGTCTGACGGATGATCCGGCTGTTCCCGTTCATGATCGCCGTGGAGTCGCCGCTGCCAATGTTGCGGACGTACGACGGGCCGCAAGAGGTGATCGCAGTCGCGCAGGATCCTGTCCCCGAGCTGCCCGCGCGAGCGCCCGCGATCGTCGTGACGCCGCACGTCGACCCGAAGTCGGCGACGCACCGGGCGCGAACGCCACGGCCCGGCCTGTTCATCGCTGGCGGCGCGTTGCTGTACGCCGTGTCGACGACGCTGCGCTTCGTGCAGTACGTCGAGTTCGGTGACCACGTTTGCCACGACACGGCCCAGTGCACGGACGGCGTCAATGTCCCGCTCGCCATCGTTGTGGGACTCAGCACGCCGCTTGTCGTCGATCCCGCGAGTGTCGCGCTCGTCGCCATCGGTGCCGACCGGCTCGGTCAGCGCGATGCAGAGCGCATGGCGTCGGGTCGCCAGCGGCCACGCGGTCAGCTCGGCTACCTCGGCGGTGGCGGAACTCTCGCCGGCATCGGCTTGCTTGGTGGTGCCGCTACGTTCGTCCTGTGGCTGACGTCATCGTCGCCATCGGACGCGGAGAACATCGCGCGCGAAGGTGGACGTCAGGTCGCGGTCGCGCTCGCCGTCGTCGGCGGTGGGCTTGTCGCATATGGCTCGTCCCTCTCCGAGCATCGCGTGCGTCGGCATCGCAGGGCCGCCGCGCGGCTTGGGCCGCAGGTCTCGCGAAGGCAGCTCGGGCTCGCGCTCACGTGGCGATATTGAGCGCGGTAGCGCAGCGCCACTGTCGATGGGACGATACGAATCGTGAAAAACCAGCGCCCGATAAAGTGGGCGGTGCTCGTGATCGTGAGCGCTGCGTGTGGTTCGGTGGCGAACCCGAGCGGCGGGACCACGTCATCCAACTCGACCACGATGGAAGAGCCCTCGTCGTCGACGATCGATGCCACGACGCAAGTCGATGCGTCGACGTCGCTCGGCGAGTCCAGCTCGGTCGGTACGTCGTCGGCGGACACGTCGAGCACGAGCGCAGAGACGGGCGCAGTCGATTGCACGGCGTTCGCGACCGAAGCCGCGTGCGAGGCGGCGGGATGCCGAGTGGAGCATGGTGATGCGTTCGCGTGGGACGACGCGACGGGTGTCTGCACGTCGCTCGGGCCGACGTTCGTGTGCCACGATTCGGAAGGAGTCCTCACCGCGCCGGGCTACTACTGGCGCGCCGTCGATGATGAGGTCGAGGTCGTGCTGCTGAACAGCATGCCGTTCGACCTGCAGGGGTGGCAGCGGTGCGACTGTAGGCCTGGTGATCCGCTGGCGTGCTTCGGCTGTGGCGCGGGCCCGGAATGCACCGCGCAAGCGTGCGACGCGATCGATGCCGAAGCCTGCGCCGCGCTCGACCCTGCGGAGCACTGCGCGTGGGTCGAGGTGACGACGTTCGCGGCCGACGGCACCGGCTGCATGACGACCGCGACACAAGGGCGGTGCATCATCGCTTTGCCCGACAAGGCGAGCTGCGAGTTGGTCGACATGCCACGGACATGCGCGCAGTGGACCGACGCATCGCCACCGTACGTGCGCTCGGTCGATGGCGAGATGGAGCTGCTGGGCGGCACGTCGTGCGATGCGTGGCCGATGGGCTACATGCCGTGCTGGTCGGCGCCGGTCGACGATCCCGCCGTGTGCGACTGCGCGTGCTCGTGACGCACGACCGGCTGGGCGGCCGTGTGAACGTATCGCCGGACCGAACGCTCGCGTTCACCATTGATTGATGCAGGCCGGCCGCCTCCCGCACCATGAACCTCGCATGAAGATCGCCTGGCTTCCGCTTCTGCTCCTCGTCGCGTGTACGACCGAGGAGCCGGTCGTGGACTCGACCGCCACTGACCCCGGCTCGACATCGACCGATACGCCGACGACCGATACGCCGACGACCGATACGCCGACGACCGATCCCACGACGACCGATCCCACGACGACCGATACACCGACGACCGGTCCCACGACGACCGACGACACCGAGGCGAGCGCGACCGACGTCGATCCCACCGGCGTCGATCCGGACTCGAGCACCGGCGACGACGGGTCGTCGTCCGACGACGGTACGACCGGGCCGATTCCCGACGAGTGCGACGGCATCGAAATGATCGAGCTGCTCGATCCGTTCGTGACGCCGGTCGACAGCAAGTCGTGGACGCCAGGCGGCAGCGTGACCGTCGGTGCGACCATGCACAATCCCGGTCCCGACTACATCAGCTACCCGAGCATCATCGTCGAGAGCGACAATCCGCTCGTCACGTCGGGGATGCCGAACAACTCGTTGTTCGCGATCCTCGAGGATCAGTCCCTCGAGATCTACGTCACCTTCGAGGCCGACGACGCGACCCTTGCCGGCACCGAGGTGACGTTCACGATTCGCATGGCGTCGCTCGATAACGTGTGCCCCAACGGCGATGCGGTCGAGGTGTCCGCGATCCTCGAATGAGCCGCGGGATGGTTGCGCGCGTGTATGACGGCAACGGTCGGCCGGATATCGTCCACGCGATGCGGCTCAGCTCGGCCGCGAGCGAGACGCGCTCGCTGGGCGAGAGCGTCGCCGTGACACCAAGTCGTGCCGTGCGTGCGCGGGCGCGATCACGTCGGGCTGCTTCGTCGGCGTCCGCCATCCTCGACTCATTCTAGCAGCTCATCTGATCTGATCATCTCGCGATCCGCCACCGCGGATCAGCCCACGCAAACGTGGTGCAGCTCGTCCGGCGTCCACACGTAGGTCGCGCCGGCGCACACGTCCATCGCGGTTTCGTGCGGCATGTCGCCCTCACAGCCCTCGCCGGAGTAGCCGCCGACGATTCGTCGGCGAGCATCGAGCAGCGGAACTCGTCGGCCTGCCCGGTCTGACAGGTGTTGTCTTCGATCGTGCACGCCGACGTGGCACCGAGGGTTGCGAGCAGCACCGGGAGCAGGGCGCGGAGGTCGATGCCAGGCAGTGTCCCTTGTAATGCCGGACGATCACGAGCGCCGGAGGAATTCTCCAGACGAGTGGCTGAGGGTCATCCCCGCGGGATCTCGACGACGATGCGATGCTCCTGCCCGTCGTCGTGCAGCGGGATCCATCCGTCGTGCGCAACGACGCCGTCGCACTCGACACGCGCATCTGCACGTGCATCTGGGCCGTCCTTCACCACCACGCGGATGTGATGCATGGTGTCGCGCCAGCGATAGTGGATCTCGAAGCCGTCCCACGCGGCCGGCAACTTCGGCTCGACGCGCAACTTGTCGGTCTCGAGCCGCAGGCCGAGCAGCGACTCGAGCATCAGCCGATACATCCATCCCGCCGATCCGGTGTACCAGGTCCAGCCACCGCGACCGGCGTGCTGCGGGTTCGTGTACACGTCCGCGGCGACGACGTAGGGCTCGACCTTGTACGTCGCGATGCGATCGGGCGCGTCGCCGTGGCGGATCGGATTGATCAGATCGAACAGCTCCCACGCCTTTTGGCCGTCGCCGACCGCGGCGAAGGCCATCGCAGCCCACACGGCCGCGTGGGTGTACTGGCCGCCGTTCTCGCGCACGCCCGGCACGTAGCCCTTGATGTAGCCGGGATTCATGTCGGAGTGATCGAACGGCGGATCGAGCAGCTTGATCACGCCGATGTCGCGCACGACCAACCGGGCGTCGAGCGACGCGAGCGCCTGCCGCGTGCGCGCGGGATCACCGACGCCGGTGAGCGCGGCCCAGCTCTGCGGTAGCGCATCGATCTGACACTCCTCGACGGTCGACGACCCGAGCGGCACGCCATCGTCGTCGTAGGCACGCCGATACCACGCACCATCCCAGCCGTGCTGCTCGATCGCGGCCGCGAGCTGGACGGCGGTCGTCGTGCACTTCGACGCGAAGCCGTGATCGTTGCGCGTACGAGCGAGCGCAGCGAAGCGCACCAGCACGTCGTGCAAGAAGAACGCGAGCCACACGCTCTCGCCACGGCCGCGCTCGCCGACGAGGTTCATCCCGTCGTTCCAGTCGCCGGTGCCCATGAGTGGAAGACCGCGTTCACCGAAGGTCATCGCGTGGTTGATCGCGCGCACGCAGTGGTCGTAGATCGTCGCGCGCTCCTCCGCCTGCAGGGGCAAGTCGTAGTAGCTGTCCTCGTCGGCGTTGACGGTGCGGCCCTCGAGGAAGTGCACGCGCTCGTCGAGCAGACCGGTGTCGCCGATCGCGGTGACATAACGGCACGTCGCGTACGGCAGCCATAGGTAGTCGTCGGAGATCCGCGTGCGCACGCCACGACCGAGCGGCGGGTGCCACCAGTGCTGCACGTCGCCCTCGCGGAACTGTCGCGACGCGCAGCGCAGGATCTGCTCGCGCAGGAGCGCCGGCTCGGCGTGCACGAGCGACATCGTGTCTTGCAGCTGATCACGGAAACCGTAGGCGCCGCTCGACTGATAAAAGCCGCTGCGTGCCCACAGCCGCGCGGCGAGCACCTGGTACACGAGCCAGCCGTTGACGAGGAAGTCGAACTTCGGATCTGGCGTTACGACGTTCACGATGCCGAGCGTGCGACCCCAATACTCCCACACGCGCGACAGCGCCGCGCGAGCGGGCCCGATGCCGCGGAAGCGGGACACCAACTGCAGCGCGTCATCGCGATCGCGGCCCGAGCCGAACGTGAACGCGACCTCGCGCTTGTGACCATCGGGCAGATCGATCGCGATCTGCATCGCGAGACACGGGTCGTGGCCGGCACCCACGCGGTTGGACAGTCGCGCGCGCTGGGCCCATGCCGGATTGCCGGGGCCGTTGTTGCGCCCGAGCAGCTCCGCACGATCACCGCTGACCGATCGCTGCTCCTCGCTCGCATCGAGGAACGCGACGCGCTGGGAGAACTCGGCCGCGTAGTTGTTGCGCGCGAGCACGGCACCGGTGCGCGGATCGATCTCGGTGACGACGTGCGGCAGGTTGTGGGCCCGCACCGCGCCGAGCACGAGCTCGAAGTAGGCTGTCAACGAAAGCCGTCGTGCGCGACCGGAGCGGTTGTGGATCTCCACGAGCAGGAACTTGATCGGCGCGTCGATCGCGACGTACGTCGTCAGCGTCGTCTGGATCCCATCGGGCGTGAGGTGCTCGTAGACGGTGTAGCCGAAGCCATGGCGCGTGATGTACGGCGCGTCGTCACCTGCGGGGAGCTGCGTCGCCGACCACACGTGGCCATCGGTCTCGTCGCGCAGATAGAACGCTTCGCCGCTGGTGTCGCTGACGGGATCGTTGTTCCACGGCGTGAGCCGATAGCTGTGGGCGTTCTCGCACCACGTGTACGCGCCGCCGCTGTCGCTGACGACGGTGCCGAACCAAGGATTCGCGAGGACGTTCGACCATGGCGCAGGCGTCGGCGCGCCATGCTGCGTCGTGATCACGTACTCGCGACCGTCGGCAGTGAAACCACCGGTGCCGTTGAACGCGTGGAGGTCCGGCCGCTCGAACGCGGGCGGCTTCGTAGGCCACGATGTCGGTCTCGAGCCGGGCGGTGGCAGGCGTCGATCGCGACCCGGCACGATCTGTGGCGGTAGATCGACGCGTCCGACGCGACGATCGAGCTGCTCCTCGAGCGTGCCGGCCTCGTCGCGCAGCACGACGCGCGCAATCGTCTGGATGAGCACGCCGTCGAGCTCGGCGATCTGATCGCTGCGACGCACGAAGATGCCGCCGGGTCGATCGAGCAGGTTGCCTTCACCGAGCGGACCGACCGCCGCGATGATCTGCTCCTGCAGCTCCTGGCGGTAGCCGCTCGGGTCCTCGTTCCAGATCACGAGCTCGACCGTGAGTCCCTTTGCCCGCCAGTATCCGTGCGCCTTCACGACTTGGCGCACGAGCTCGAGGTGCTCGAGCTTGCCGATGCGCACGAGCACGATCGGCAGGTCGCCGGAGATCCCGTAGCCCCACAGCGACGCCTGACCCTTCACGTTGCGCGCGATCACCCCGCGCGGCGCTCGCAGCAGCGGATTGCTGTACAGCAACGAGCTCGCGAGCCGCTCGTAGAGCTGGCTCTCCATCGCGCTCACGCCGAGGCGCCGCTGCTCGACTTGAGTGTGGGTGAACGATAGCTCGAGTAGTCGATCGGCAGCATGGTGGTCGGTATAGCGCTCGATGATCGCCGTCGCGCCGTCGCGCGTCGCCGCAACGCCGGTGATCATCTGCAATCGCGCCGTGCCGAGGGGCTCGAGCACCACGGTGTTGCGGATGGCGACGATGGGATCGAGCACCGCGCCGGCGCTGTCTCCGAGCCGTGGCGAGTGCATCGCGAGCGGATCGGCGATCGTGCGGTTGCGACCGACGAACGCGGCGCGGCTGCACTCGTACGAGGTGGTTTCACCCGTGGTGCCCGACACCGTCATCATGTGGACCATCCACGGCGGCGCCTCACCTGCAGATCGCGGGCGGCGCGTGCACAGGATCGCTTGCCGCGATCGCACGAGCTCGGTCTGCACGAACAGGTTGCTGAACGCGGCATGGGCGACGTCGGCGGCGTGGGCGTTGAGCACGACCTCGGCGTAGCTCGTGAGCTCGATCGTCCGCGCGGTGCGGCCGTGGTTCGTGATCGTCACGCGACGAAGCTCGGCGTCGTCCTCGGGCGAGACGCTGATCTCGGTGTGGGTCTCGATGTCGCCGTCGCGGCGGCGGAACTCGGCGCGACCCGCCGAGTAGATCGCCTCGTAACGATCGGCGCGACGCAGCGTCGGCTGGTGCGCGAATGACCAGAACTCGCCGTTCGACAGGTCGCGCAGATAGCCGAATGTGCCCCACACGTCGCGCGTCGAGTCCTCGCGCCAGCGCGTGACCGCGATGTCGCCCCAGCGGCTATAGCCGCCGCCCGCGTTCGTCATCGCGACGTGGTAGCGGCCGTTCGACAACAGCTGCACCTCGGGCGCGGGCGTCGATGGCGAGGTGAAGAAGCGCAGCTCGTGACCACCGTCGCCCGCACCTTCGCGTGCGGCTGCAGCCTCGGCCGGGTGGGGGAAGATCGCGGGCGCTCGCGGCACGCGTTCTTGCAGCAAGAGCTCGGTCGCGCGCAGTGCCGGATCCCCGAGGAAGCGGCGCTGCATCGGCCGATCACACAGCAGGTAGTCGAGCGACAACAGCGACATGCCCTGGTGGTGCGCCATGAACGATCGCACCGTCGCTTTGGTCTCGCGCGGCGCGAGTCGAGCGGCCGTGTAGTCGACAGCTTCGAAGAACCCGAAGCGTCCGAGCTGACCTTCGTGTGCGAGTCGCTGGAGGTTCGTGCACGCGGCTCGCGGCGCGACCATCAGCGCCATCACCGTCGCGTACGGCGCGATGACGAGCTCCTCGCCGAGACCGCGCTTGAAGCCGAGGCCCGGCACACCGAACGCCTGGTACTGGTAGTCGAGCTGCGCGTCCATCTTGTGGTAGCCCGACTCGGACACGCCCCACGGAATCGCGAGCTCGCGGCCGTACTCGATCTGCCGGGCGATGACGGCGCGATAGGTCTCGTCGAGGATCGTGCCGTCGTACGTCGGCATGACGAGCAGCGGCATCAGGTACTCGAACATCGATCCGCTCCACGACAACAGCGCCGGTCGTCCACCCGACGTCGTCAGCATGCGACCGAGCGCAAACCAGTGGTCCTGCGACAGCTTGCCGGCCGCGATGGCGACGTAGCTCGCGAGGCGTGCCTCGGACGCGAGGAGGTCGTAGAAGCTCGCGTCGAGACGGTGCTCGGCGATGTTGTAGCCGATCGCGAGCAGGTGCCGATCGCGATCGTAGAGGAAGTCGTAGTCGACATCGGCGAGCTCGCGCGCGATCGTTGCGAGCTCGGCGTGGACGTGTAGGCGCTCGCGGGCCCGCTGGACGCCGAGCAGCCACGCGTCGCGGAGCGCCGGCAGCTTGGGCTCAGCGGTGTCGTCGGCGTGCGCTAGCACCTGCGCCGACCTGTAAGCGGAGAAATGATCGTACGCGTCGCCGAGCGCCTCGCGGTGGGTGTCGAGCAGCGCGATCCATGGCGTCGCGTCGTCGATCGCGGCAAGGGCATCACGGCGCTGGGCCGCGAGCGCATCGGCCCACGCGCGCAGGTCGGCGTGCCCACTGCCGTCGAGCAGCCCGGCGAGCTCGATCGTCGATTCCTCCAGCGCGACGAGCAGCGAGCGCAGTGCGACCAACGTCGGCGGCACTGCGTGCTCCTGCAGCAGCTTGCGCATCCGACCGAGGACGACGCGTGCGCTCGCCGGCACCGTGGCGGCCGTCGTGCTCTGGCTCGAGCGGACGCGTGGCTTCGGCTCGTCGTGCTCACGCATGACCGCATCGATCGCGTCGAGCGTGTGAGCGAGCCCGTTCGCGACCTCGGGGCGCACCAGCGGATCCGCGCCGAGCTGCTCGAGCCCGCTCGCGAGCACGAGCAGGTGTCCGCTCAGGTTGCCGCTGTCGACCGTCGAGATGTAGCGCGGCGTGAGCGGCTGCAGCGAGAGCGTGTCGTACCAGTTGAAGAAGTGACCGCGATGACGCTCGAGCTCGCCGAGCGTGTCGAGCGTTCGACGGGTGCGAATGACGACCGTGTCGGCGCAGATGTAGCCGAGGTCGTAGGCGGCGAGGCTCGCGGTCAGTGACAGGCCGATGTTCGTCGGCGACGTGCGATGGGCGACGCCGCGCGGCGGATCCTCCTGGAAGTTGTCGGGCGGCAGCCAGTGATCCTCGGCGACGACGAACGCCTCGAAGAACCGCCACGTGCGCCGCGCGAGCGCGCCGAGGAAGGTGCGCTCTTCGTCGCCGAGCCGGGTCATGCGGCGCGGGGTCGGTAGGCTCAGCCACCACGCGAGTGCGGGCGCGAGCAGCCACACGGCGAGTAACGGTGCCGCGATCAACAGCGCATCGGGGCGCAGCCATGCGACCGCCGTGCCCATGCCGATCGCGACGAGCGGTGCGATCCACATCGAGACGTACGCGCCGAGCAGATCCGTTCGTGCGCCGCGCTGCGCGTCGCTCGCGGTGCGCCACTCGAGCAGCTTGCGCCGGGTGAGGAGCACACGAACGGTGGTCCGCACGATTGCATCGAGACCGAGCCACGCGTCGTGTGGCAGCGAGGCGAGCGCGACGCCATCGCGCGCGAACTGCCGCGAGAGGTCGCGGGCGATTGCACCGAGGTGCATGCGCCACGTCAGCTCGACGGGTCGACGTGTGACTGCGGCCGACGCCGCGAGCAGCCCGGGCAACATCGCGACCGTGAGCACGAGCAGCGTGACGAACCCGGCGGGGCCGAAGAGCCAGCCGATCCCGAGGATCGCGAGCGCGGCGACGGGCACGATCGTGCGCCGCAGATTGTCGAGGATCTTCCATCGCGAAAGCAGCGTGATCGGGTTGCGGACGCGGCGCGGCGAGGGCCGATAGGAACCGTCGCGCGGCGCATCGGGTCCGACGCCCGCGGGGACGCGCAGCCCGAGCCACGGCACGAGCTGGAAGTCGCCGCGCATCCATCGATGCCGTCGGCTCACGTCGGCCGCGTGCGCTCGCGGATGGTTCTCGAACAGCATCACGTCGCTGACGAGCCCCGCGCGACCGTACGCGCCTTCGAGCAGGTCGTGGCTGAGCACGCGATCGGTCGGCAGTCGTCCGCCGAGGCTGCTGCGCACGGCGTCGACGTCGTAGATGCCCTTGCCGACGAACGATCCCTCGCCGAACAGGTCTTGATACACGTCGGAGACGGCGCGTGTGTACGGATCGATGCCGGGATCGCCACCGAACAGCGCGGCGAATCGCGACTGTGCGGCGCTGTACATCGTGACGCCGACGCGGGGCTGCAAGATCGCGTGGCCCGACGTCACGCGACCGCGCCGCTCGTCGAAGAACGGTCGGTTGAGTGGGTGGGCGAGCGTTGCCGCAAGCGTGCGTGCCGAGTCGCGCGGCAGCTCGGTGTCGGCATCGAGGGCGATCACGTAGCGCACGTCCTGCAATGCATCGAGCGGGCCGACGATCGTCGAGAAGCCGCGGCCGCTGCCGCGCAGCGCGTCGTTGAGCTCTTCGAGCTTGCCGCGCTTGCGCTCCCAACCTCGCCACACGCCATCGCGCACGCTGTGGCAGCGACTGCGATGCAGCAGCAAGAAGCTCGGGCCGTACTTGCGATTGAGCGTCTCGATGCCGTGCACCGCGCGTGCGAGCAGGACGTCGTCGCCCTCGGCATGCTCCGTCTTCGCGTCGCGGAAGTCGCTGACCAGCGCGAAGTGCAGGCTCGGATCGCGGTTCGCCAGGTAGCGCACCTCGAGCGCCTCGACGAGCTCGTCGATCTCGACGACATCGGTCAAGAGGATCGGCACCGCGACGAGTGTGTGGTGCGCGCCGGGGATCCCGGCGGAGAAGTCGAGTCGGGGCAACAGCGACGGGCTCACCCACGACGTCGCGAGCCAGTGCACGACCGCGATCGCGAGCTGGCTCGTGCACAGCACGAGTGCGACGAGGATCCCGACCATCGCGAGCGGACCCTTAGCGACCGGCGCAAGCACGAGCCACGAAGCCCAGGTGAGCAGCGCGGTCAGGCTCGCGATCGCACCGCAGTACAGAGGCAGCCCGATGCGCGCCGCGATCCGCGTCCACGTCGTGCGTCGGAATCCACGTACGCCCGCGGCGCGCTCGAGCGCGCTGCGTCCGGGGCCGACGAGATACCAACCGACGTGGCCGGTGCGCGCATCGCCACCGTGCGCGAGTGCGACCGCGAGCGTCGCGATCTCGGTCTCGGGCTTGCCGCTGCGTCGTGCAATCCGCTCGACGACATGCCGATAGCGATCGCGCGTGCCGAAGTCCATCTTTGCGTAGACGCCCGACGGATCGCGCGTGAGCTCGTGCTCGACGAGGCCGACCGCCTCGACGACGTCGCGCCAGTCGATCGCGCCGAGCGACCGCAGGCTACCGATGCTGTTGCTGACGGCAACCTGGGCCGCGGCCTGATCGTGGCTGACGCGGACCTGGAGGTGCTCGATCGTCTCGCCCTGCTCGGCGAGCCGTTGCTCGAGCCAGCTCGTCGCAAAACCGAGCGCGGGCCCTTGACCCTGCAATCGGCTCGCGAGCTCGGTGACGAACGGATCCGACAGCTCGAGGCCCGAGCGCACGAGCTCGGCGAGCACGATGACGATGTTGGCGGGCTCGTTGGTCGAGACTTCGATGAGCTTGCTGGCCCACTCGACCGCGAGCTCGCGATCACGACGACCAGCGGTGACGCTCGCGGAGACGCGACGCAGGTTCTCGATCAGCGCGAGACGCAGCATGATCGGGATCGCCCACAGCTCACCGATGCGCAGCGGCTGCACGCGCTGATACGCCTCGACGAATGCGCGCAGGCGATCGAGATCGACGCGACCGTGCGAGTGCGAGATGAGCTCGTGAACGATGTCGTAGACGCGTGGTGAGCCGAGCGATCGAGGATTCGTCAGCCGCGGCAGCTCGCGGTCGTAGCTGCGCGGCAAGTGCAGCCGCGCGACGCGGATCTGCTGCTCGATGAGGTGATAGTTGTCGATGAACCACTCGGCGGCGGGCGTGATCTTGCGGCCGCGCTCGAGCGCGTCGGCGAGCAGCATGTACGCGTCGCGCAGGACCTCCTCGTTGTCTTCGAGACGTTCGAGCAGGTGGCTGCTGGCGCCGCGCGTCGACGGCGCGAGCGCATGTGATCCGGCGAGCGCCTGCGCGTGCTGCTCGAGCTGCGCGATGCTGAAGAGCTCGGCGCGCAACGGTGCTTCGTCGGGCGGCTGCGCGACGGGCTCTTGCTCTGAAGGGATGTACCGGAGGCTCGCCGTGTCCATGGGCTCAAAGGCGGTCCCCGGCCGGTCGCAGTGTGCAAACCACGGCGCCGATCGCCAGGTCGATCCCCCAAGGGAAGGCGGATCGATGCGCAAGACTGCCCCAGGCGGCGCATGCGTGCCGAGTCTGTGTCAGCCGCGACCGTGCGCTTGCGCTCGCCGTGTGGGACCGTGGATCGAATCCCGTTCGCGATGCGGACGTCAGGCAGAGCTCGACGTGCTCGGTATGCCGATGGTGTTCACCGACATGGACTGATCGCCTTTCCGATGCGACGGGCGATCCGCGGGTCGGCGTCGGCGGGCGAGCGCGACCACGGACAGCCACCACCCCGCGACGGGGCCGCTCGATCGACAGCCGCATCCACCACCGTCGTCGTCATTCACGCCGCCGTCGCCCGTGCCCTCGCCGCCATCCGCCGATCCCACCGTCGCACCGCTCGCGCTGCCGTCCTCGCCGGCAGTCACGCTGGCGCTGCTGCCCGACTCGTCGATGCCGCCATCGTCGATGCCGCCTTCGTCGCTACCGCCTTCGCTACCGCCGTCGTCGCCGCCGGGCGCCTCGCTAGGACAGTTCACCGCTGACACGATCGCCTCGTCGTCCGCCGGGCGCGGGCCGTACTGCGGTGCGACGCAGCCCTGCTCGCGCGCGCCGAGATCCGGACCGGCCCCCTCGAAGAGGTCGCCGATGCCCGGCCACACGTGGCCCGCGTCGATCGCGTTCGATCCGTCGGCGAGATCGAACGCGGCCGGTGCCGCTTTCGCCATCTCGTCGGCCGGCCCGACGATGCCAGTGGCGAAGATCGGCTCGCCGAGCAGCAGGCCGTCGCCTTCGACCGCGCCCGAGGCCTGGGCGGCCGCGAACGAGTCGTAGACGCGATTCATCCCGTCGACGACGCCGAACCAGAACCCGCCGTCGGGGAAGTACCCGTTCGCATCGAACACCCCCCCGTCGACGCCAGCGGTCCAGTCGACGGTGCGGCTGCCGGTGAGCGCGGGCGGCCCGACGAACAGATTGTTCTCGATCAGAAAATTGTGGCCGGTGATCGGCGTCTGCAGATTGAGCGCGAGGTCACCGCTGACGAAGGTGTTGTGCACGATGATCGAGCCGCTCGGCTCGCCGCCGGTCATCTTCATCTTGATCTGCTCGCTCACGACGTTGAGCAGCTCGTTGCGCACGACGTAGAGCGGCCCGCCGTTGATCGGCTGGATGCTGATCGCCGAGTCGACATTCGTCCATCGGTTGCGGAACACGCGGACGTTGCCGGTGCCGCGATCGGTCTCGATGCCGTCGAAGCAGTCGAGGATGTCGTTGCCGTAGACGTCGAACGCGCGGAAACCCTCGGTGAGGTTCACGATCGGGTCGCCGAAGCCCTGGATCAGGTTGTGGCAGATCACGTGGCCGTCGCCGTTCAGGTCGACGCCGCGATCGTCCCAGTGCGTCGCCGCATCGGCCTCGAACACCCACGGCCACGCGAGCCGGCCGACGATCGCGTTGTCGCAGACCCAGAAGTCGGTCTGATTGGGCCGCGAGCCGATGCCGTGCTGCACGTCCTCGATCTGCACGCGTCGCACCACGTTCGCCGTCGCCCCGTCGCCCTGGAATCGCAGTGCTCGCTCGGCGTGCGCGATGGTCAACTCCTCGATGTGCACGAACGATCCGTACACCTCGAGCACGTTGCAGCCCGTGCACGCGCCGCCGTCGAGCACGACCGTTGCCGCATCTTCGCCACGGATCACGATCGGCGCGTCGGCGATGCCGCTGCCGTTCAGCGCGAAGTTGCCGGCGTAGGTGCCGGGCGCGAGCGTGATCACGTCGCCGGGAGCCGCGGCGGCGAGCGCCGCGGACAGCGAGGCGGCATCCGCCACCGCGACGGGATTCGGCGCTGCCGGATCCGCAGGGATCGGCCGCGTCGAGACCATCACGGTCTGGAGCTCGTCGACACCGTCGGGATCCACGACGTGCAGCTCGACTTCGTAGTCGGTGCCGGGCTGCAGGTCGAAGATCGATCCCGTGAGCTGCGCCGGCACGGCG